>Ga0209303_1000073_pt1 | contig 127232 bp, 111 predicted proteins | sample SidtaG_3_FD_187449 | JGI IMG/M metagenome (GOLD analysis project Ga0209303, IMG submission 187449) | Marine algal microbial communities from Sidmouth, United Kingdom - Sidmouth_Asex1 metaG (SPAdes) (version 2) | ecosystem: Host-associated > Algae > Red algae > Unclassified | place: Sidmouth...
GCTGTCGCAAGCGCCCGAGACGTCGAAACCACCACATTCAAGGCACTTTAGTCGCCCGAGACCCGAGACCCGGCGGTCTTGATGAATAGGTCGGGCTAGTATCTGTCCGAATCTCACGAGTTCCGGACAACGGGCGAGCTGCCGAGCTGATCGGCCACGGTAACAAGAGGAATGGCGGCGGCTGTAGGGAGCCTGCGCCTGATGGGCGCGACGACGGTGCGTGTCGCGGCCGGCTTGTCCCTCAATAGGGAATGAGGGACATCTCCGGTCAGTGCTCGCTGGTGCCCGGCGTTGACAGACGCACTTGCACACCAGTCGCCAGCCCGCGCGGCGTACACCGCGGCGGGCCACCTCCTTCCTCCGAGTCGCGAATGATCCGTCGAGTGTGCCCGACGGGCCGCTCGCGGGTATCGCGACATCGGTGCGGATCCTCGCGATCGGTGTCCGGTTCCTATCTAGCGCTCCTTCGCTGTCCCGCGCGATCCGTGCCGGTACGAAACGGATCGCGGTTCACGGAATAGCGTGCGCGCCAACACCGCCGATCGTGTCCGCTACGGGTTGAACACGGGGCCGGGCACAAAAATCACCGACTCCACCGACCGGCGTCCGGCGCCGTCGACCGCGACGACCGAGAAGCCGCCACCGAACCCGGCCACCGGTTCAGGGACGGTGAACGTCGTGCCTTGCGTGGTCCCGAGCTCGGTTCCGGGGTTCTCGCCGAACATGCCTGGGTACACCACGTAGACCACGTCCGACCCCCGCGATGCCTCCCACGACAACGTTGCCTGGAACGCCGTGTCGGTTCGTGCGCTCAGGAGGGCGGGCGGCACGAGCACGCCGCTCGAGCTCTGCGGAGTCGTGACGGTGATCCGGGAAAGTTGCTTGCCGGTCGCGGTCGAGCGCGAGAGCTCGTAGACGTAGGTGCGTCCTCCCACGAGCGAGCGGTCCACGAAGTTCCGGGTCGGCCCGCCGAGGTTCACGATGGTGCCGTCGCGACGCAGCACGTCGTAGGTGCCGGGCCGGTAGTCGTAGAACAGCTCGACCGTCGTCGACGAGTAGACGAGGGCGCGGATGTTCGCCGGGTTTTCTGCCTGTTGCGTCGGCGCGGGCGTTGTCGGCGTGCTCGGAGCGGGCGTCACCGTGCCCGCCTTGGTCAAGGTCACCGTCGCGGGCGCCGACCGCCGACCGTCACGATCGATCACCACGACCGAGTAGACGACGCTCGCGCCGCCCGGCAGCGCCGAATCGTAATAGCTAGTCCCGTCCCTCGTCGGCTCCAGCACGCGCCCATCTCGGCTGATCTCGTAGCGAAGCCCCGGCGTCGCCGAACGCTGCCAGAAGATCTCCCCCGTCGTGGCCGAGTAGATGCTGCCGCGTAGACCGCTGACCGGTGCCGTCGACGTGGTGGGTGCCGTGGGCGCCGTCGGGGTTACCGGAGTGAACGGGTTGGAGCCGGTCGCCGTGCCCTGGGTACGAAGCGTCACCGTCGTCGGTGCCGAACGCTTGCCGGCCGAGTCGATCGCCACGACCTCGTAGCGGTACTCGCGGCCTGCCGAGAGGGCCCGGTCGACATAGCTCAGGCGGTCCACCGCCGAGGCCACCAGCGTGCCGTCGCGACGGACGTCGTAGCGAAGCCCGGCCGCGGCCGGGCGCGCCCAGGCGATCGCGCCCGCGGTGCCCGAGTAGGCCGAGGAGGTCAGGCCGGTCGGGGCGGCGGGGGCGCCGGCGGTCGGTGCGGTGGGCACCGGGTTCGTCGGCGGCTTTACGGGCACGGGCACCGTCGGCGAGACGATGCCCGGGGCGCTGGCGGCGTTGGTGAAACCCTTGGTGTTGAGCGTGATGCGGATCGGGGCCGAGCGCTGCCCGGCGGAGTCCACGGCGGCGACCGAGTAGCTGTAGCTCTTGCCCGGAGTGAGCGCCTTCTCGGAGACGCTCAGCGCGTCGCGGATGCCGAGCGAGACGCCGTCGCGGAAGACCTCGTAGCCGCGCACGAGCCCTTCGCGGTCGGTGGAGCGAGCCCAGATGACGTCGGCACCGGTGGTGGAGTAGCGGTTGGCGGAGATGGTGGCGGGGGTGGTGGGGGGTGTGTCGACGGCGGCGTGGAGGAGGCCGGCGACGGGGAGGGTGCCGAGGGCGAGGGCGACGGCGGCGCACGTACGAGAGTAGCGGTTCATGGGTACTTGGGAGCGATTCCCTAGAAGGTGTTCGGCTCGGGGTGAGCGAGGGCCGGACGGGGGCACCGGAGGCTTCCGGTAGGCCGCACCCGCACGGGTGTCGGCGGCGGGAATGTACGCTCACGCGCTGCCATGTCTAGCCCGTTCCGGCGCACAAGCAGATGCCGCGTAAGAACAGATAGGGGCGACTGGAGAAAAGGGAATAAATAGTACGGTAAGCGAAGTCCGCCGATTCGGAGAAGGCTAGCTCGAGATCGACAGTCGCGCGACTCAAGAGCAGACCTCTCAGTTCGCGCCCAGAGAGACTCAACTGGCTCTTCCCTTTCTTCGGGTTGGCCGCACGGTGCAGGTCTAGTACGTGAACCATGACAGCTTCCCGGTCTCCGGCTCGCAAATTGATGCGTGACTGCACCCTCCCCGGTGCGGGAGGCGCCAAAGCTGCAATTCGCGTTTCCGCCGGCGTGAGGTTGCCGTGCCGAACGAGCTTGTCGAGCGTACCCGAGTCGCGTGCCGCCTCGATCAGCTCGTCTATCTGCCCCGACGAACGGGCCTGTTCGGCGAGCTCCCGCACCGCCGTGGCATAGGCCTCCGGTGACGTCGATTCCGCCCGGCGCAACACGGTCGTGACATCCGATCCACCGCTACGAATCGATCGACTGGTCCGTGGTGTTCACAGCGTGCCGAGAAGGGCCGGACGACCTGCGCTCATTCGCCGCCGAGATCGCTCGGTCGCGATTTGACGACGGGTACAGGCCATCCCAAGGAGCAATCGCAGACAGTTCAACCTCATGGCAAGCAGTTCGGACAAGCAGATCGAGCCGCTGCCCGCGGGACTCGGCTTGCATAGATCGAAGCCGAGTAGGCCGGGACCTACCGCTCTCCGCGATCGAGCAAGTGCGAACGAAAATGTGGCGTCGATTTCCACGAGATCGTCATCTTTCCCGTTGCCGACGAGGTCGACACTTCGCACTCGAGCACTTCGTCGTCGCCCTTTCCGACCACGTTGATCTCGGTCACCCCTTCAGATCCCACATCCACGATGACAACTCCGTTGCGCGACATCCGCAGGTGAGTGCATCCCAAAGGACTATCGATGGTGAAAACGAGGTCCATACCGGTTCTCGTCTGAACCGCGTACCGCAAGATCGACGGCTCATCTCGATCGGGAACCGCTTCGGCTTCGAAAAATCCCAGCAGGCCAATATCGTCGAACTTGATCATCGAGTCTACTCGATCGGAATTGTCGTGATGAAACGCCGCACGCCGGTGTGCAACACCTCGTAGGTGGTGACAAGCTTCACGAATCGACCCGACGGAGTCGCGAGCAGACTTTCTCTAGTCTCGAACGACCCATGGCTGTCACTCCACCTTCTCGTGACGTTGCCATCAGCTGCCACATCTTGCTCGAAATGCTCCCTCAGCGTTCGACGTCCCTCCGCATTGTTGCGAATGCCTCGCGATTCCAAGACATTCCGCATCTGAGCTGAACGATCGGCATTGTGGGCGTTGGATCGAACTTCCCCGAACAGATAGCTGAACTTCCCGTCGGTGATGACCAAATCGCCTGACCGAGGACGTGCCGAGTCGGGTCCGTTATCGACATCGGCACGTGCATCTTCCAAGCGGTCGGGCTCGCTGGCAGGGTCGGCTCCAACCCCATCGCCGTCCGTTCGGGCTATGCCCGACAACTCGTCTGGCGTAAGGTTGCCGTGCCGAACGAGCTCGTCGAGCGTACCCGAGTCGCGTGCCGCCTCGATCAGCTCGTTCATCTGCCCCGACGAACGGGCCTGTTCGGCGAGCTCCCGCACCGCCGTGGCGTAGGCCTCCGGTGACGTCGATTCCGCCCGGCGCAACACGGTCGTGACATCGGCGAGCAGCGAGATGCGTCCGGCGCGCCCGAGCGTCGACAGCCGCGAGGCGAGGCCCGCCGGCAGGACCAGCGTCGCCGCCTCGAACGCGCCGCGCCCGATCGCCTCGCCGTAGCGGCACTCGGCCCACGCGGTGACGTAGGGGTCCGTGATCGCCTGCCAGATCAGGCTCGGGTCTTCGGTCACCTGACCGGCAAAATCCACGATCGCCTCGCTGGTATCGCGGAAGCGTCGGTAGCTCGGCAGCCAGGCGGGCGGGTCCTCGAAGGCGAGGTCCACGATGACGCCGGCGACCGAGTAGTTCAGCGCATGACGGGCGACGTCGTTGGCGAACACGATCACCTCGCCCGCGGCGTTCAGGAAGCCGCGTGCGTAGCCCATGTACTGCTCTCCGGCCCAGAGCGCGAAGTAGCCGAATCGCTTCGCCCCCTCGCCCACCCGCTCGGTCGCGGTCGGCTTCGGTGGCGTACCCGTCCCGGTCGGCAGATCGGGCAGCGTCAGCCCACCCGACAGCGTGATGCTGTCGAGTCCGAGAGGGTCGCTCCGACCGAGCGGGTCGACGAGCGCATAGGCGTACGTGTTCGCCCCGCCCGCGAGCCCGATCGGGTCGCTCGTCACGTAGCGCCCGGTCGCCGGGTCGTAGTCGCGGAAGTAGTTGTAGTGCGTGCCGCTCTCGGCGTCCGCGTACTGCCCCGGCAGGCGCAGGTCGAGTCGGACCGTCTCCACGTCGATCCGTGCTTCGCCGAACGGCGTGTGCTCGGCTCGCCAGACGACCGCGCCATCGGCGTCGGTCATCATCAACGGCGTGCCGAGATGATCGCCGTGGATCGCGTAGGCGCGCCGGCCCTCGAGCTTGACCGCCACGCGGTGACCGTCGAGGTAGACGTACTGCGCGGTGACCGTGCCGACCGGCGCCGTCCCCTTCGAGCTCGGCCCGTCGACCTCGGCGGCGAGCGTCGTGCCGTCGTAGAGGAAGTACGTGGTCCGCGGCGCGCCGCCGCCGTCCGGGTAGAGCGTCTTGGCGACGCGCTCGCCAAACGGGTTGTAGGCGTAGCGGGCGACGAGGCGTCCGCCGCGCGAGAGCGTGACGGGTCGGCGCTCGGCGTCGTAGGTATAGGCGTGCTCGCCGACGCGCCGCGGGGCACCGCCGGTCTCGTTTCCGTCGTAGTCGTAGGACGTCTCGCGTCCGGTGACGTCGTCGACGATGCCGAGCAGGCGATTCCCCTCGCCGGGCGCTGGGTAGCGATAGCGTTCCGCGCGCACACCGTCGCCGTCCTCGACGGTGCGGGCGAGACGGTTGCCGAGAGCGTCGTGACGGTAGGCGTACGTCGCGTCGGGTGTCGACGCCCAAGTCAGTCGTCCGTCGGTGTAGCCGTAGCGGCGGGGGCTGCCGTTCCGTTCGATCCCGACGATCCGGCCGGCCGCGTCGAAGCGGTAGTCGAGGCGCAGCGCCTGCCCGATCTCGATCGACTCGAGCGCGCCGCCCGGGGTGAAGCGGCGGCGCGTGACGAGTCCGCCGTGGGAGAGGTGGCTCGAGGCCCCGTCGCGCGCGTCGAGATCGATCTCGCCGACCAGAGTCTCGTCGGCGAGGCCGAACCAGCGACCGCGCGTGATCGCGCGTAGACGTCCGCGGTCGGGGCCGCTGTCGTGGTAGTGATGGCGAAGCGTCTGCCCGTCGGGAAGAGACTTGTCGACGAGCCGTCCGCGTCCGTCATGGGTGTAGCGGGTGACGAAGGCGTGACCGCCGAGCTCGCGGGCGTGACGCGCGAGCCGGCCTTCCGCGTCGTAGGCGAAACGCTCGGTCGTCGTGGCGTTGCGCGTGAGGATCAGGCGCCCGTGCGCGCCGCCAGTGTCACCGTTGGTTGCATCGACGGCCACTGCGCTCCCGACACCCCCTCGAGCCTCGGCTCCGGCTCCGTAGAACCACTCGGTGAGTCCGTCGGCGTTCTCGCGCGCGACGAGACGGTTGGCCGCGTCGTGCACGAACGTCGTCTTCGCACCGTTCTCGTGGGTGCGCCGCACGGGGTTGCCCGCCGCGTCGTACACCGTGACGCTGGCGCCGGTGTCGGGGCTGTCGAGGAAGACCACGCGTCCGAAGTCGTCGCAGAGCGTCGTCGTGCGATTCGACCGCGCGTCGGTCGAGGCGAAGCGGCGCCCGATCGCGTCGAGCTCGAGCGTGGCGGTCGCGCCGCTCGGCTCGGTCATCGAGAGAGTGCGCGCGAGCGGCTCGACGGCGAGCGTCCGTCTCGCGCCGCTCGCCGCGTCCTCGGCGGCGACGAGGTGTCCGGCGGCGTCGTGCTCGAACGACGTGTGCCGGGTCGTGGAAGCACCGCCGTCGGCACTCGCACGAGTCTCGTGCTCGGCGGCGAGACGCCCACGAGCGTCGTGAAGGCGTTCGATCGACTGCACGAGGCTCCCGTCGAACCCGAACAGGGAGCGCCCGGTGAGGCGCCCTTCGGTATCGGCGAGCCAGCTCGTGATCCGACCCAGATCGTCGATCATCCGCTCGGGCCGACCGGCCGCGTCGTGTTCGATCCGCAGCGTGCGCCCGTCGGTGTCGGTGACGACCGTGACGCGGCCCTCCCCGTCACGCTCGTAGGTGACGAGGAGCTCGCGGTGAGTAATCCGGACGATGTCACCGCGCGCGTCGCGTTCGACGCGCCACGGACTCGCCGACCCGATCCGGAACGCGCCCGGACGCCCGAGCGCGTCGTGCTCGAACAGGCGGATGGCGGGCGCGGCGGGCGGGTGGATCGCGACGAGGCGGGAGGGGGTGTCCGCGTCCCGGACGAGGCGGGTGATGTCGGCGACGTCCTCCCGCGGGCCATCGATCGCGGTGAGGTGCCCGTCGGTGTAGGTGAAGCGCGTGGTGCGTTCGATCGGCTTGAACGTGACCGGCTCGATTGGCGCGGCGGCTTCCCGCGCCGTCGCCGCGACGACGGGCGCGTAGCCGCGTTCGGTGATCGACGTCGGCAGGCCGTCTGCGTCGAACGCCGTCTCGAGGGCGTGCACGCCCGCCCCGTTCATGCCGGGCCGCTCGACGAGGACCGGGCGCTCGATGCCCGGTGCGTACTCGCGCCGCTCGAGCAGGCGCTCGATCCCGTCCGCGCCCCGCTCGTGCAGCGCGGCGAGTCTTCCGTCGGCCGTCCACGTGTAGCGCCGCTCGACAAGCGTCGCCCCGTCGTCGTCGAGGCGCGTGGCCGTCGCGAGCCGGGCGTCGTCGGTATAGGTGTAGCGCCGCCCCGTCGGCGGGCACGTGGCGCAGCCCGGGCCCGTCGCGGAGAGCAACAGGGACGCTCCGCTTGGCGGGTGACGGCGCCAGGTGTAAAGGCTCTCGGCACCGAGGCTGTCGGTGACCGCGGTCGTGCCGATCGCGCCAACCGCATCCCCTCGGTCGGCCGGCGCGTCGAAGGCGAGCGTGACGCGCTCGACGCCACCGGCGTGCTCGGAGGCGACGGCGCGCCCGCGCTCGTCGTAGCGCCACGTCGCGAAGCGCGTGCCGGTGCGCTCGGTGAGCCCGCTCAGGTGGTTCGGCCAGAGCGGGTCCTCGTAGTGGTAAAGCCGGGCAGTGCCGTCCTCGAAACGCGCCTCGGCGAGGTTGCCGCGGGTGTCGTAGCCGTAGGTGACGCGGCGCCCGTCGGGGAGGACGAGGGCGGACAGGTGTCCGGCGAGCGCCTGGGCGCGGGGACCTTCGAAGTCGCGGAGCGCGGCGGCGCCGCTCGGCGCGTACTCGAGACGAAGCACGCGCCCGATCTCGTCGGTGACGCTCGCGAGGCGACGTTGTGGTAGTAGAGCGCGAGCGAACGCGCGGCACCGCCCGCGGAGAAGGCGGCCGCGGGCCAGTCGATGCGCACGAGGAAGCTGCCCTGGAAGCGCAGCGTGCGGCCGTCGGGCAGATGCCAGACGAAGCCACCTCCGTACGTGCGGACGAAGCCGTCGGACGGGAGGCGCGCGGGGTAGACGACGCGATCGGCCCGGCTCGGTGTGCCGGCGGGAGCGGTGCCGGTGGTGGTGACGTCGCCGGCGATATCCGCAGCGTTCCCCGAAGTGGCATCGAGCGTGCCGGACGGCTCGTCCGCGGCATCGCCGGCCGGTCCGCCACTCTCCTCCGAGGCGGGATCGAACCGCACGCGCCGCCCGGAGCTCTCGACGATCTCGAGCCCGCCGTCGGCGGCGAAGAAGAGCGCCACCGACAGGCTGTGGCGCCACCCGAGGCCGAGCCCGACGTCGATATCGCTTCCGGCGCTGTCGTAGTGACGTTGAAAGGCGAGCGGCGCGCCGTCAAGGGCGAAGTCGGTCTCGCGCTGGCGCTTGGCACCGGTGACGAGACTGATCGGGTTGGCGAGGGTGACGGCGGGGAGCGAGGGTGGCCGGGCGGAGCCGCTGTCGGGTCTCGCGCCGGCGTCGGCACCGCCGCACGGATCGCTCTGCTCGAGGTTGGCCGGGCAGAACCCGTCCTCGGCGGCGACCGGGTGCGGGAGGAGCGCACCGAGGCTCAGCAGCGCGGCGGCGGCGAGCGCGCGCGGCGTGCGGTACCGGGTGCGTCGTCGACTGTCCGGCGAAGGCACGACTGTACGCAAATCCATTCGCTGTTCCGACGGGTGGCGGCTCGAGGGCCGGCGTCACGTATCCGTGTGACGCATCCGAGTCTGCCAGCAACGCCCGGCGGCTTCCGGGAACGAGGTCGCGATGTGTGAAGACGGTGTGCGACGCGCCGCTCGTCGCGCCCCTCGGATGCACCGACCGAACACGCTCGCGCACCGGTGGCGCATTTACGCCCTCTGGGGATGGCGCCGCCGACCTGCGGTGCATCGACGGGGTCGGTGCCGGCGTCGAGCAATTCGCGCGCGTCGTCACGATCCGATCGCGCCTGCCGGAGCGACACGTCCGGGTAGCGCCCGAGCGCCAGCCGGTTCTACCGCCCGCCGACGCGATACTTCCAGCGCGAGAGCTCCGCGCCGGACCTCCAGGTAGAGCCCGCCGGAATCGTGCAGCCGTCGCGGCTTGTCGGCGGGAGCGGTCTGTCGGATTCGGACGTCGGCCAAGGCCATCGATGGGGGCATCGAATCGTGGCGTTTCCGCCGATGCCACCTGCAATACCCCCCGTCTTACTCGGGCTGTCCCGTTACACCGGGGGCAGCGACGGGACGCGAAGTCGATGCTTCGGGCACAAAAAAGCCGCTACTGGAGCGGCTCATGTGTCCCGTCAATTTCCGGGAGATACGTCAGTGGTAGCGGGGGTAGGATTCGAACCTACGACCTTCGGGTTATGAGCCCGACGAGCTGCCAGACTGCTCCACCCCGCACCTGACCCGTCGAAGTATAAGGGGCTAAAATCGGGAGCGCAAGGGGTCGGACCCTGCCCGAACCCAGGGATGGTGGGACACCGGTGGCGATCCGGCTGCTCGGCGGCATCGACACGCCTGCACGATACGGTCGCTCCCAGAGATCGGCTGACGCTCGGCCGACGCGTCGACCCCGATCACTGCGGTCGGTATGCTCGATCGTCGTCGCCACGCAAAGGGATTCCCATGGGTCATGTGCAGGACAAGGCCGCGTCTGCGCTGGAACGCGTCGCCGCGAGCGAGCGGGACGCCGCCACCATCTTCGTCGAGCTCGATGCGGAACGCATCCTGGCGGAGGCGGCGACGATCGACGCTCGACAGGCCGCGGGCGAGTCGCTGCCCCTGTACGGCCTGCTGATCTCGATCAAGGATCTGTTCGACGAGGCGGGTCAGCGCACGACGGCGGGTTCACGCCTGCTCGCCGATCGGGAGCCGGCCGCCGTCGACGCCGAAGTCGTCCGCCGACTGCGCGCGGCCGGCGCGCTGCCGTTCGGTCGAACGTCCATGAGCGAATTCGCCTACTCGGGCGTCGGGCTCAATCCGCACCACGGCACACCGGGCAACGTCTTCGACGAGGCCCGCGTACCGGGCGGATCGTCCTCGGGCGCGGCGCTCAGCGTCGCGCTAGGCTGGTGCGATGCGGCGATCGGCACCGATACCGGTGGCTCGGTGCGCGTACCGGCGGCGGTGAACGGCCTCGTCGGCTTCAAGCCCACCCAGGCGAGCGTGCCGCGCGACGGCGTGCACGCACTGTCCGATACCTTCGACAGCGTCGGTCCACTGAGTGTCGATCTCGCGACCAACCTGCGCTGTCACGAGGTCCTCTGCGACGTGGAGACCGGCACCTTCGCCGATGCGCCGTTGCCGGAAGGGCCGCTCCGGCTCGCCGTGCCGACCGGCGCGTTCGTCGACGACCTGGACGCGTCGGTGTCGGCCGCGTTCGCGTCGGCGACGTCACGACTCGTCGACGCCGGGCACACGCTCGAGCCGCTCGATCTGTCGGCCGTCGCGGAGGCGATGTCGGTGGTCCGCATCGTCGTGTCGAGCGAGGCGCTGGCGCAGTACCGCGACGATCTGCTCGTGCTGGAACGCGTCGGCGATCCGCTCGTGCTGTCCCGCATCCGCGCCGCCGAAGGGTTTTCCGAGGACGAGGTACCCGCCGCTCGCACGCTGCAGCGTCGGATCATCAACCGCTTCAGCGACGCGCTGGACGGGTTCGACGCATTGATCGCCCCTACGGTCGCCATCGACGCCCCCACCATCGAGCAAGCCCGCCGCGACTTCGCGACCGTCAACCCGGCGATGCTGCGCAACGCGACGCTGATCAACCTCGTCTACGGTTGCGCGTTGACCCTGCCGATCGCGCGGACCGAGGGACCGCCGGGTGCGCTGATGGTGGCAGGCGCCGGCGGTACGGACGCGCGCGTCCTGTCCGCCGGTCGCGCGATCGAACCGTTGATGCTCGCGGCGCGCTGAGCGCCGACCCGAGGGACTGGCTACGGTCGACGGGCGGTCATCGACGAGCGACGAGCGTGCCGGTCACGTCAGGCGAAGGCCGCGATGCAGGCGGTCATGATCAGCCCGGGGAAGATGCCGAGCGCGACGACCGCGAGCCCGTTCACCGCGAGACCCGCCGTGACGTCGCCCGCGGTGTCGATGTCGCTGCCGCCCTCGGCCGGCTCGTCGAAGAACACGAGCTTGACGACGCGCAGGTAGTAGAACGCGCCGATCACGGACATGATCACGCCGACCACGGCAAGCCAGGTGTAGCTCGCGCCGACCGCGGCCTGCAGCACGACGAGCTTGGCGTAGAACCCGACCATGGGCGGTACGCCCGCGAGCGAGATCATGGCGAGCAGCATCACGACTGCGAGCAGCGAGTTCCGGCGGGCAAGGCCGGCCAGATCGTCCAGCGTGACTGCCTCCTGTCCATCGCGCGACAGCGCGAGCAGCACGCCGAACGCGGCGAGCGTCGTGAAGGCGTAGGTGATCGCGTAGAACATCGACGCGCCGTAGCCATCCGGGCCCGCGCCGACGATGCCCATCAGCAGGAAGCCGACGTGGCTGATCGTCGAGTAGGCGAGCATGCGCTTGATGTTCGTCTGGGCGATCGCGATCAGGTTGCCGACGATGACCGACAGCGCCGCGAGTATCGAGAGCATCTGCTGCCAGTCGGCGTTCAGCGACTCGAGCCCGTCCACCAGCAGCCGGATCAGCATCGCGAAGGCCGCGAGCTTGGGTGCCGTGGAGATGAACATCGCGACCGACGTCGGCGCGCCTTCGTAGACGTCCGGCACCCACATGTGGAAGGGCACGGCGCCGAGCTTGAAGGCGATGCCGACGATGATGAACACCAGCCCGAAGCGCGCGCCGATCGCGCGAGCCCCCTCGCCGCCCGTGAACGCGACGGCGTTGCCGATCTCGTTCGGGTCACGATCCAGACCGCCGAGCGCGAGCGTCTCGCGGATCGTGCCGAGATCGAGCGATCCGGTCGCGCCATAGATCATCGACATGCCGTACAGCAGCATCCCCGAGGCGAGCGCGCCGAGCACGAAATACTTCATCGCCGCTTCCGACGCCCGACCGTCGTCGCGCAGCAGCGCCACCATGGCGTACTGCGAGAGCGCAAGAAGCTCGAGTCCGAGGTAGGTGGTCAGGAGATTCTGCGCAGAGACCATGATCATCATGCCGCCGACGGCGAACAGCGCGAGCACGTAGTATTCGCCGCGGGCGATGCGCCGGCCCGTCAGGTAGTCCCGCGAATACAGCAGGACGCCGATCGCGACGACCAGCAACCAGACCTTCAGCGTGCCGCTCATGCCGTCGACGGTATAGGCACCGTTGAACGCGGTCATCGGCTCCGAGCCGGTCTGCCCGAAGGCGAGCAGGAGCGTGACGACGAGCGTCGCCTGGCTCAGCCAGTACACGGCCTGGCGGTACGGATCCACGAACAGGCCGATCACGAGCACCAGGCAGGTGGCCGCCAGCAGGAAGATCTCGGGACTCGCGAGCGCGAGGTTGTCCATGCGGGCGGTCTCAGTACTTGGGCTGGGAGATGTGCTGCACGAGATTCTCCACCGAGGCGTGCATCACGGCGCCGATCAGGTCGGGCCACAGGCCGATGAGCAGCACGAAGCCGGCGAGGATGCCGAGCATCCAGAACTCGCGCCGGTCGATGTCGGTCAGCGCGGCGACCCGGTCGTTGCCGATCGGACCGAGGATGACCCGCTTGACCATCCACAGCGTGTAGGCCGCGCCGAGGATCAGCGTCAGGGCCGCGAGGAAGGCGATCCAGAAGTGGGCCCGGAAGCCCGCGAGGATGACCATGAACTCGCCAACGAAGCCCGAGGTGCCCGGCAGGCCCGCGTTGGCCATGGAGAAGAAGATCATGAAGGCGCCGAACATCGGCATGGTGTTCATCACGCCACCGTAGTCGGCGATCTGGCGGCTGTGGATCCGGTCGTACATGACGCCCACGCAGAGAAACATCGCGGCGGAGATGAAGCCGTGGGAGACCATCTGGATGATCGCCCCTTCCATGCCGAGCGCCGTGCCCGGGATGTCGTCGTTCGCGATCAGGCGGAAGACGATGAAGATGCCCAGCGTCACGAACCCCATGTGCGAGATCGAGGAGTAGGCGATCAGCTTCTTCATGTCGCGCTGAACCAGCGCCACGAAGCCGATGTAGACCACCGCGATCAGCGAGATCACGATCATGAAGGTATCCATGCGCGCGCTCGCGTCGGGCGCGATCGGCAGGCTGAAGCGCAGGAAGCCATAGCCGCCCATCTTGAGCATGATCGCCGCCAGCACGGCCGAGCCCGCGGTCGGCGCCTCGACGTGTGCATCCGGCAGCCAGGTGTGGACCGGCCACATCGGGATCTTGACGGCGAAGGCGGCGAGGAAGGCCAGGAAGACGAGCAGTTGCGCGCGTGCATCGAGTGGCAGGTCGTGCAGGGCGAGCACCGAGAACGAGTCGGCCTCACGACCCATCCAGATCAGCGCGACGAGCATGAACACCGAGCCGAGGAAGGTGTAGAGAAAGAACTTGACCGTCGCGTAGACGCGGTTCGGTCCGCCCCAGATGCCGATGATCAGGAACATCGGGATCAGCGTGGCCTCGAAGAACACGTAGAAGAGAATCGCGTCCATGGCGCTGAACACGCCGACCATGAGGCCGGTCATGATCAGGAAGGCGCCGAGGTACATCGCCTGCCGGTCGGTGATGATCACCCAGGCACTGATCACGACGACGACGTTGATCAGCGTCGTCAGCACGATGAGCGGCATCGAGATGCCGTCGATGCCGAGCGCATAGCTCACCCCGAAGCCCGGCAGCCAGTCCAGGTTCTCGACGAACTGCATCGCCGCGGTGTCGCGGTCGAAGCCGACGTACAACGGCAGGCTCACCAGGAAGGTCAGCACGGACGCCACCAGGGCGGCCATGCGCGCCCGCCCGCCACCCAGCGCGGTGATCGCGATCCCCGACAGGATCGGCAGCCAGATCGTCAGACTGAGAAGTGGCAGGCTCGAGTCGTTCAAGAGTGGCTTCCGGTTCGTGGACGGCGGTCGGCGATGAAGACGCCGGCGCGGGCGGTGACGTGGACGACCACGGGATGACGGTGGTGCGAGCCAGGCTGCGGCGAGACTGGCATCAGACGAAGAACAGGAACCAGGTCAGCATGGCGAGCAGGCCGATGATCATCGCGAAGGCGTAGTGAAACAGCATGCCGCTCTGGAGCCCGCGACCGATGGACGCCAGCGCACCGATCCGCCCGGCCGATCCGTTCACCAGCGCCCCGTCGATCAGCCGCACATCGCCCTTCTCCCAGAGCTGCCGCCCGAGCCCGAGCGCACCGCCCGCGAACACCTTCTGGTTGAAGTCGTCGAAGCCGTACTTGTTCTCGAGCAGGCGACGGAGGAAGCCGAGGTTCCGGTCGAGGGCCGCCGGAACGGACGGCGCCACGAGATAGAAGAACGCGGCGGTCGCGACTCCGGCGAGCGCGATCCAGACCGGCGGCTGGCTCATCGCGTGGACGATGAACGCGATCGGCCCGTGGTACTCGGCGGCGAGTTCGGCGATGACCCCGTGGCCCTCGGCGATGAACGGGATCGTGTCCTCGAAGAAGTCCCCGTAGACCACGATGCCGAGCGTGAACGCACCGATCAGCAGCGACGGGATAGCGAGCAGGATCAGCGGCCAGGTCACGACGCCCGGCGGCTCGTGCAGATGCTCGCGGACGTGCTCGTCGAAGCGCTCCTCGCCGTGGAAGACGAGGAAGAAGAGGCGGAAGCTGTAGAAGGCGGTGACGAAGACGCCGCCGAGCACGCACCAGTAGGCGTAGGTCGCCCCCGGGATCTCGGCGGCGTGCACCGCCTCGATGATCACGTCCTTCGAGAAGAAGCCGGAGAACCCGGGAAAGCCGATCAGCGCCAGCGACCCGATCAGTGTCGTCCAGTAGGTGATCGGCAGGTACTTCCTCAGCCCGCCCATCTTCCGGATGTCCTGCTCGTGATGCATCGCGATGATCACCGAGCCCGCGGCGAGGAACAGCAATGCCTTGAAGAAGGCATGGGTCATGAGGTGGAAGATTGCCGCCGAGTACGCCGAGACCCCGAGCGCGACGGTCATGTAGCCCAGCTGCGAGAGCGTCGAGTAGGCGACGACTCGCTTGATGTCGTTCTGGACCATGCCGATCAGGCCCATGAAGAAGGCTGTCGTCGCGCCGATCACGACGATGAAGGTCAGCGCGGTCTCCGAACGCTCGAACACCGGCGACATGCGCGCGACCATGAAGATGCCGGCCGTGACCATGGTCGCGGCGTGGATCAGGGCCGAGATGGGCGTCGGGCCTTCCATCGAGTCGGGCAGCCACACGTGCAGCGGCACCTGCGCGGACTTGCCCATCGCCCCGACGAAGAGAAGGATGCAGATGACGGTGAGCACCTGCCACTCCATGCCGCCGAGGATCGTCATCGTCTCCCCCACCAGCGACGGGGCGGCGGCGAAGGTGTCGGCGTAGTGCAGGCTGTCGGTGTACATCACCACGCAGGCGATGCCGAGCAGGAAACCGAAGTCTCCCACGCGGTTCACGAGAAAGGCCTTCATGTTGGCGAAGATGGCCGTCTCCCTCGTGTACCAGAACCCGATCAGCAGGTAGGACACCGTGCCGACCGCCTCCCAGCCGAAGAACAGCTGGAGGTAGTTGTTCGACATGACCAGCATCAGCATCGAGAACGTGAACAGGCTGATGTAGCTGAAGAAGCGCTGGTAGCCGGGGTCCTCGTGCATGTAGCCGATCGTGTAGACGTGCACCATCAGCGACACGAAGGTCACCACCAGCATCATCAGCACGGTGAGTTCGTCCACCAGGAAGCCGATCTCGAAGCGGATGTCGCCGGAGACGAGCCAGGTGTAGATCGACTCGTCGAACGGTTCGGCGTCCCCGAGCACGACGTGCACGAAGGCGTAGCAGGAGAGCAGGAAGGCGATACCGACGCCCGCGATGGTCACGCGGTGGCTGTTGACACGCCCGAGCCGGCGCCCGAAGAAGCCGGCAGCGATCGCGGCGATCAGCGGCGCGACGGGAATGAGTGTGTAGAGAGTCTTCACGGTCGGCTTATCCCTTGAGCTCGTCGAGATCGGCGACGTTGATCGTCGAGCGATTGCGGAACAGCACGACGAGGATCGCCAGACCGATCGCCGCTTCCGCGGCCGCGACCGTCAGGATGAAGAACACGAAGATCTGCCCGGCCCCGTCCTCGAGGAAGTGGCTGAACGCGACGAAGTTCATGTTGACCGAGAGCAGCATCAGCTCGATCGACATCAGGAGGATGATCACGTTCTTCCGGTTCAGGAATATCCCCACCACCGACAGGCAGAACAGCAGTGCCCCGAGCGCGAGGTAGTGCGAGAGGGTGATCATCGCTTCTCGGCCTCCATGCTGACGACGCGCAGGCGTTCGGCCTTCGTCACGCGGACCTGGCGACCCGGCGTCTGGTACTTGGTGTCGGGCCGACGGCGCATGGTCAGCGCGATGGCGGCCACGATCGCCACCAGCAGGATGATGGCGGCGATCTCGAACTGGAAGAGATACTGGTCGTACAGGAGGTAGCCGAGGTACTCGGTGTTGCTGACGTCGGCCCCCGCGCGCGGGGGGATCGGGTAGTTCTCCGCGCGGAAGTAGCGCTGGGTGATCAGGAACACCATCTCGACGAGCATGACCACGCCGACGAAGATCCCGACCGGCAGGTAGCGCACGAAGCCCTCCCGGAGCGGCACCGTATTGACGTCGAGCATCATCACGACGAAGAGGAACAGCACCATCACCGCGCCGACGTAGACCAGCACCAGCGTGATCGCGAGGAACTCGGCCTCCAGCAGCAGCCAGATGCCGGCCGCGGTGAAGAAGGTCAACACGAGGAACATGGCGGCGAACACGGGGTTCGTCACCGTGATGACGCGCGCGGCGGCGAACACCATGATCAGTGCGAACAGGTAGAAGACGATGAGCTCGAAGGTCACGGGCGGTCCACGGTGCATCGGGCGAGGCGCCGCCGGGCGGGTCGGCGGCGGTCGGGGCCGCCCGCGCGGGGCGGACGGAAACGAAGGTTACTGCAAGCGCGCCCCGGAGGCACGTTCAGGCACGGCACGACGGCGCGTGCCGGGAAGAGCGTCAGCGGTAGGCGGCATCGGCCGCCCGATCGGCGGCGATCTCCGCCTCGTAGCGGTCGCCGATGGCGAGGAGCTTGTCCTTGGTCATGATCTGCTCACCGCGGTTCTCGAAGTGGTACTCGTAGATCCGCGTCTCCACGATCGAATCGACCGGGCAGGCCTCCTCGCAGAAGCCGCAGAAGATGCACTTGAACAGGTCGATGTCGTAGCGAGTGGTCCGGCGCGTGCCGTCGCTGCGTTCGTCCGAATCGATGGTGATCGCGAGCGCCGGGCACACCGCTTCGCAGAGCTTGCAGGCGATGCAGCGCTCCTCGCCGTTCGGGTAGCGACGCAGCGCGTGCAGGCCGCGGAAGCGGTGCGACTGCGGCGTCTTCTCCTCGGGGTACTGGATCGTGACACTGCCCTTGACGAAGTACTTGCCCGTCAGTGACATGCCCTTCAACAGCTCCCACAGGGTGAAGCTCTTGATGTAGTTGGCGATCTGTCCGGTCATCGTTCGTCTCTCGTGCCGCCACGGTGGGGAGGCGTCGGTGTTCTGTCGGCGAATCGGTCAGCGAACCCGGTCGAACCAGGGGCTGACGTCGAACCAGATGGCGAAGCCCACCACGGCGATCCAGACGATCGTCACCGGGATGAACACCTTCCAGCCGAGCCGCATGATCTGGTCGTAGCGGTAGCGCGGGAAGGTCGCGCGGAGCCAGAGGAAGAAGAACAGCACCAGCGCCGTCTTCCCGAGGAACCACCAGATGCCGTCGCCGACGCCGTCCACCGGCGACAGCCAGCCGCCGAGGAACATGATCGACATCAGCGCCGAGATCATGATCATGTTGGCGTACTCGGCCAGGAAGAACGTCGCGAAGGCCGCGCCCGAGTAGTCGACGTGGAAGCCCGCCACGATCTCGCTCTCGCCCTCGGCCACGTCGAACGGGGCGCGGTTGGTCTCGGCGACACCGGAGATGAAATACACGATGGCGAGCGGGAACAGCGGGAAGAGGTACCAGTTGAAGAAGCCGCCGGACTGCGCCCGGACGATGTCTCCGAGGTTCAGGCTGCCCGCCATCATCAGCACACCGATGAGCGCGAAGCCCATCGCGATCTCGTAGGCGACGATCTGTGCCGCCGAGCGCATCGAACCGAGGAAGGCGTACTTCGAGTTCGAGGCCCAGCCCGCGATGATGACGCCGTAGACGCCGATCGACGTCATCGCGAGGACATACAGCACCCCCGCGTTGACGTCCGCGAGGACCATGCCGTCCGAGAACGGAATGACCGCCCAGGCGGCGAGCGCGGGGGCGAGCGACAGGATCGGCGCGGTCAGGAACAGGAAGCGCGACGCGTTGGTCGGGACGATGATCTCCTTCAGGAGGAGCTTGAACACGTCCGCGAACGGCTGGCCCAGTCCCTGGAAGCCGACCCGGTTCGGGCCCATCCGGTTCTGCATCGCGCCGATGACCTTGCGTTCGGCCAGCGTCAGGTAGGCCACGCAGAGAATGAGCGGGATCAGGATCGCGACGATCTTGAGCAGCGTCGTGACGGTCAGTATCAGTGCATCCACGGCCTATCGCTCCGGTGCCGCGACGACGGATTCCGCCGCCCCGCCACCGCTCGGCAGCGGCTCGGCGCGGCTGGCCTCTATCGGTCCGAAGAGCGCGCCGAGGGCGGCCGTCTCGGGGAGTCCTGCCGGTACCCAGATCGAGCCTTCGGGCACGCCGTCGTCGAGTGCCGCGTCGAGCGTCACGCTCCCGCCACCCTGGCGGAGAGAGACGCGGGCACCGCCGGCGTCGCCGAGCCCGATGCGCGACCACTCGGCCTGCCCCATCGTCGCGACCGCCTGGCGTCCGTCGAGCGACTTCTGCAGCGGCAGGGAGCGTCGCACCAGCGGGTCCACCGCGTGGATCGGTGTCTCGCCGGCACGCAGCAGCGCTTCGGCGGAGCTGCCGTCGAACGCCGGCACGCGATCGACAGTCGTCAGGTTGCCGAGTGCGACGCCATCGCACAGTCCCTGCAACTCGCGGGTGACCGCTTCCGGGGAATCGTGGGACAAGCCTTCGACCTCCAGTGCCTCGGCCAGCACCCTGAACACCTTCCACGCGGGCCGTGCATCACCCGGCGGAGGCACCATGCCCTTGGCACTCTGCCACGTGCCGGTCGCGTTGACATAGGTGCCGAACGTTTCGGTGAAGGTCGCGACGGGCAGCACCACGTCGGCATGCTCGCGCAGGCCGTCCGAGAGGAAGGCACTCAGGCTGACGACGCCACGGGCGGCACCCAGTGCGGCCACGGCCCGCGACGGATCGAACGCGTCCAGCTCGAGTTCGGTGCCGACGAGCAGGTAGCGTTCGCGCGGCTGCTCGAGCATCGCTCGTGCGTCCATCCCGACCTGGTCCGCGGCCTGTCCACCGGGCCCGCGGTGCGGGACTGCACCGGCAAGCCAGGCGCCGGCCGTGTTGGCGCGCTCGGGCAGCATGGCCAGCGTGGCGCCGGTGGCCTTCGCCAATCGGTTCGCGACGAACGCGAGCTGCGCGTAGCCGGGATGACTGACCGCGATGTTGCCGAGGAAGACCGCGCTCCGCTCGCCCGACGAGAGGGCGTCCGCGATGCGGCCTGCGCGCTCGCGCCCGGGACCGTCCTCGCCCGCATCGGGCGCGCCATCCATGCCGCTCAGGTCCGCCCCGGCGGCGCGTGCGACCGCGACGAGTTCCTCGACCATGCGGTCGCTGCGTGTCGTCACGAGCTCCGCCGCATCGAAATGCAGCGGGAAATGACGCGGATTCAGAAAACTCACGTGTGCGCCCTTCAGCGCCGCCTTCCTGAGCCGCAGCGCGGCGATCGGCTGATCCTTGCGGAGGTTCGAGCCGACGAAGAAGGCCGTGTCCAGCGTCTCCAGGTCGGCCAGCGTCATGCCGAGCCAGGGCATCGCGGGGGCCGCGTCCTGGCCCGAGAAGTCCGACTGCCCGAGCCGGTGATCGATGTGCGGGGAGCCGAGCGCGCGGCCGAATTTCTGCGCGAGGTACAGCTCCTCGAGGGTCACGGTCGGCGAGGCCAGCACGCCGAGCTGATCGCCGTCCCCCTTCAGGAAGCGGGCGGCCGCCGTCAGCGCGGTCTGCCAGTCGGTCGGCTCGAGCTGACCGTCGATGCGCACCAGCGGCGTCGTCGCCCGATCGGGGCTGCGCAGCCCCGCGTACGAGAAGCGGTCACGGTCAGAGATCCAGACCTCGTTGACCGACTCGTTGTCGCGCGGCACCACGCGGTTGACGGTCTGTCCGTCGAGGTGGACCGAGATGCTGGAGCCGACCGAATCGTGCGGGGCGATAGACGGCTGCTGCCTCAGCTCCCAGGCGCGGGCGGTGTAACGCGACGGCCGTTCGGTCAGCGCGCCCACGGGGCAGAGGTCGATCACGTTTCCGGACACCTCCGACACCACCGCCTTCGCGATGTAGGTGCCGATGCGCGAGTTCTCGCCACGTCCGGTCATGCCGAGTTCGCGCACGCCCGCGATTTCCTCGCCGAAGCGCACGCAGCGCGTGCAGTGAATGCAGCGCGTCATGGCGGTCGCGATCAGCGGACCGATGTACTTGTCGAACACGACACGCTTGCCTTCGGTGTACTGCGAGGCGCCGTTGCCGTAGCCCATGGCCACGTCCTGCAGCTCGCACTGCCCGCCCTGATCGCAGATCGGGCAGTCGAGCGGGTGGTTGATGAGCAGGAACTCCATCGTGCCCTTCTGCGCGTCGCGGGCGAGCTTCGAGGCGGTGTGCACGACCATGTCCGGCATGACCGGTGTCGCACAGGCAGGCAACGGCTTCGGGGCCTTCTCGACCTCGACCAGACACATGCGGCAGTTCGCCGCGACCGAAAGCTTGCGGTGATAGCAGAATCGCGGCACGTCCACGCCCGCCGCGTCGGTGACCTCGATCAGCATCTGGCCGCGGCGAGCCGTCAGCGGCTTGCCGTCGACGGTGATGTTCACTTCGTCGTCGCTCATCGGATCGCTCGCGGGTCGGGGCCGATCGGCCGGGGGCCTTGCAGGCGGTGGTGCATGTCGGGCACGTGTGGCACTAGGCCGCTGCGCCGAGGGTCTCGCCGACCAGACTGCGGCCGTTGGCGATGTAGTACTCGAATTCGTGCCGGTAGTGCTTGACGAAACTCTGCACGGGCATCGCCGCGGCATCGCCGAGCGCGCAGATCGTGCGACCGGCGATCTTGCCGGCCACGTCCTCGAGCTTGGCGATATCCTCGGGCTGGCCCTGGCCCTCGACGATGCGCGTCAGCATCCGGTACAGCCAGCCCGTGCCCTCGCGACACGGCGTGCACTGACCACAGGACTCCGACCAGTAGAAGCGCGAGATGCGCCGCAGCGCCTGCACCATGTCGGTCGTCTCGTTCATGACGATGACCGCGCCCGAACCGAGCATCGAGCCCGCGCCCTTGGCGATCGAGTCGTAGTCCATGTCGATCGTCATCATCGTGTCGCCGGGCACGACCGGCACCGACGAGCCGCCGGGAATGACCGCCTTCAGCGGGATGCCGTCCTTCATGCCGCCGGCGAGCTCGAGCAGGGTGGCAAACGGTGTGCCGAGGTTGATCTCGAAGTTGCCGGGCTTCGCCACGTGGCCCGAGACCGAAAAGCACTTCTGCCCGCCCGCCGTCTCGATGCCCATGTCCTTGAACCAGCTCGCCCCGTTCCGGACGATCGAGGGGACCGAGGCGACCGACTCGGTGTTGTTGATGGTCGTCGGTCGGCCGTACAGGCCGAAGCCCGCCGGGAACGGCGGCTTGAAGCGCGGCTGGCCCTTCTTCCCCTCGAGACTCTCGAGCAGCGCGGTCTCCTCGCCACAGATGTAGGCGCCGGCGCCGAGCGTCGGGATGACGTCGATGTCGATCCCCTTGCCGCGGATGTCCTTGCCCATCCAGCCGTGCGTGCGCGCATCCTCGACCGCCTGGCAGAAGTTCGTGTACACCTCGTGCATGAACTCGCCGCGCATGTAGTTGTAGCCGACGCTCGCGCGGATCGCGTAGCAGCCGATCAGCATGCCCTCGACCAGCGCATGCGGGTTGAAGCGCAGGATGTCCCGATCCTTGCAGGTGCCGGGCTCGGACTCGTCGGAGTTGACGACGAAGTAGCTCTGGCCGCCAGCCTTCGGCATGAAGCTCCACTTGAGCCCCGTCGGGAAGCCCGCGCCGCCCCGACCGCGAAGCCCCGAGTCCTTGACGATCTGCACGACGTCGTCGGGCGACAGACCGTCGTCGACGATCCGCTGCCAGGCCTGATAGCCGCCGACGTCGAGATAGGTCTCGTAGCTCCACGGGGTGTCGTGGCCGAGGGTGGTGTAGACGACCTGGTTCATCGGCGCATTCGCCGCCGTCTCCGGGTGACCGCCCTTCTCCTCCTTCAGCGCGAGGAAGCGCGTGCGTGCGTCGCTCATGATCGGTGGGTTTCCGTTCGACTCGGTTCGGCGCGGCTCAATCGAGCGCGTCGAGGATCCCGTCCACCGTTTCCGGCGTGAGATCCGTGTGATAGGCGTGATTCACTTGCATCATCGGTCCGCCGGCGCAGGCGGCGAGGCACTCCTCCTCGACCTTCAGGAAGATGCGCCCGTCCGGCGTGGACTCGCCCAGGCGTATGCCGAACTTCTTCTCCACGTGATTCACGATCGTGTCCGAGCCCATCAGCATGCAGCTGATGTTCGTGCAGATCGCCACGCAGTGGCGTCCGACCGGACGGGTCTCGAACATCGAGTAGAAGCTCGCGACCTCGTAGACCGCGATCGGCGACATCTCGAGCTTGGCCGCGACCGCGTCCATCAGTTCGACCGACAACCATCCCTGGTTCTGATGCTGCGCGATCGAGAGTGCGCCGAGCACCGCGCTCGCCTTGCGCTCGTCGGGATAGCGGGCCATCCAGCCCTCGATCTCCTCGATCGAGTGCGCGTTCAGTACGCTAGCCGGATCCGGCAGCGTCACGTCGCTCGGTACGGCGCTCATCGATCGATCTCCCCGAACACGATGTCCTGCGTGCCGATGATCGCGACCACGTCGGACAGCATGTGACCCCGCACCATCTCGTCGAAGGCCGCGAGATGCGCGAAACCCGCGGCGCGGATCTTGACGCGATAGGGCTTGTTGGCACCGTCGGAGACGAGGTAGCAACCGAACTCGCCCTTCGGATGCTCGACGGCGGCGTACGACTCGCCCTCCGGCAGGCAGAAGCCTTCGGTGAACAGCTTGAAGTGATGGATCTGGCTTTCCATGTCGCCCTTCATGGCCGAGCGCTTGGGTACGGCGATCTTGTGGTCGTCGATCTGCACGGGGCCGGGGTTGGCACGCAGCCATTCGACGCACTGCTCGATGATGCGGTTCGACTGGCGCATCTCCTCGATGCGCACGAGGTAGCGGTCGTAGCTGTCGCCGTTGGTGCCGACCGCGATGTCGAAGTCGACGCGGTCATAGACCTCGTAGGGCTGCTTCTTGCGCAGGTCCCACTCGATGCCCGAACCGCGGAGCATCGGCCCGGTGAAGCCGAGCTCGGTCGCCCGTTCGGGCGTGACCACGCCGATGCCGACCAGCCGCTGCTTCCAGATGCGGTTGTCGGTCAGGAGCGTCTCGTACTCGTCGACGCACTTCGGGAAGCGGTCGGTGAAGTCGTCGATGAAGTCGAGCAGCGAGCCTTCGCGGTTGCGGTTCAGCTTCGCCGCCGCGGACTTGCTCGTGAACCGACCCTCGACGTAGCGCGGCATCGTGTCCGGCAGATCGCGGTTGACGCCACCGGGACGGTAGTAGGAGGAATGCAGGCGTGCCCCCGAGACCGCCTCGTAGCAGTCCATCAGGTCCTCGCGTTCGCGGAAGCAGTACAGGAAGACCGACATGGCGCCGACGTCGAGCCCGTGCGCACCGAGCCACATCAAGTGGTTGAGGATGCGGGTGATCTCGTCGAACATCGTCCGGATGTACTGCGCGCGGATCGGCGCCTCGACCCCGAGCAGCTTCTCGATGGCCATCACGTAGCCATGCTCGTTGCACATCATGGAGACGTAGTCGAGCCGGTCCATGTAGCCGATCGACTGGTTGTAGGGCTTGCTCTCGGCCAGCTTCTCGGTGCCGCGATGCAGCAGCCCGATATGCGGGTCGGCCCGCTCGACGACCTCGCCGTCCATCTCGAGCACCAGGCGCAGCACGCCGTGCGCCGCGGGATGCTGCGGGCCGAAGTTCAACGTGTAGTTGCGTATCTCGGGCATCGGATCACCTCTTCGAAACAGGGGTCGCCGACGAGGTCGGCGCGGACCCTGCCGCGGGCGGCGCCGTCTTCGCCGCGTCGTCGGGCTTCGCCTCGTCGCCCGTCACGTAGCGGCCGTCGTCGCGGATGACGCGCGGCACCAGCACGCGCGGCTCGATGCTGACCGGCTCGTAGACCACCCGCCCCTTGACCGGGTCGTAGCGCATCTCGACGTTACCGATCAGCGGGAAGTCCTTGCGGAACGGGTGCCCGGTGAAGCCGTAGTCGGTCAGCAGGCGACGAAGATCGTCGTGGCCGTCGAACAGGATGCCGAACAGGTCGAAGGCCTCGCGCTCGTACCAGTTCGCCGCCGAGAACACGCTCGTCAGCGAAGGGACCATGGGCAGATCGTCGTCCGGTGCCGCGCAGCGCACGCGCAGGCGCGAGTTGTGTTCCATCGACAGGAAGTGCGTGACCACGACGAAACGCGGGCGGTCGCGCTCGGGCAACTCCAGCGCCGTGTCGAAGGTCAGTCGCCCGACCGAGGAGGCATCGACCGCCCGGCTGAAACTCGCCGTGCCCTCGGTCGCCGTCGACCACTCGTCGTCGCCGTAGGTCGCGTAGTCGACGCCGCACAGGTCGCTCAGCTGGCGGTAGGCGAGCGAGGGGTCGTCGCGGAGCGTCGTGACGACCTCGATCAGATCGGTTGCCGCGACTTCCATCGTGATCAGGTCGAGCGAGGGCGCGATGCTCGCGTTCGACGGGAACGCGGCCTGGAGACGCTCCAGTCGAGCGTCGAGCCGGGCGGTCATGTGCTGGGACTGGGCTGTCGACATGCGTCTCTCGCGGCGTCTCGAAGGGGCGGCAGGGCGTGAGCGGGGCGCGTCTAGCGCGCGATCGTGTCGGTCGTGCGGATCTTCTGCTGGAGTTGCAGGATGCCGTAGAGCAGCGCTTCGGCCGTCGGCGGGCAGCCCGGCACATAGACGTCCACCGGCACGATCCGGTCGCAGCCACGGACGACCGCGTAGGAGTAGTGGTAGTAGCCGCCACCGTTCGCGCAGGAACCCATCGAGATGACCCACTTCGGGTCCGGCATCTGGTCGTAGACCTTGCGGAGGGCCGGCGCCATCTTGTTGACGAGCGTGCCGGCGACGATCATCACGTCGGACTGCCGCGGCGAGGGGCGGAAGATGACGCCGAAGCGGTCCAGGTCATAGCGTGCGGCGCCGGCGTGCATCATCTCGACGGCGCAGCAGGCCAGTCCGAAGGTCATCGGCCACATCGATCCGGTACGCGCCCAGTTGACGAGCTTGTCCGCCGAGGTCGTGACGAAGCCTTCCTCGAGTACGCCTTCTATGCCCATGTGATCGCTCGCCGGTCCTGGAAAGGTCAGTCTTGAGAGGGGCGGTACTGCATAGCCTGTGCGGCAGATTCCTCTCGAAGGGTCGATCTGAAAAGTCTGTACGGATGCCCGGTATCAGGGTAACGCGCCGCTCATTCCCATTCGAGAGCGCCCTTCTTCCACTCGTAGATGAACCCTATGACGAGGATGAACAGGAAGATGGCCATCGCCGCGAAGGCCGCACCGGAGATCGTGTCCAGCGTCACCGCCCAGGGAATGAGGAAGGCGATCTCCAGATCGAAGATGATGAACAGGATCGCGACCAGGTAATAGCGGACGTCGAACTTCATCCGTGCGTCCTCGAAGGCCTCGAAACCGCACTCGTACGGAGAGTTCTTCTCCTTCGTGGGGTTGGACGGACCGGCGAGGCGCCCCACGGACAAGAGGACCACGCCCATCGCCAGACCGATGGCGATGAACATCAGGACGGGGAAGTAGTTGGCCAGCACGCGGGGACTCCGGGTCGTGGGGATGCCTGTGCGGGGACCGATACGGCGCGATGGGCGGGTCGGATGAGATCCCGCGCGCCGCGGTCCCGAGCCCCGGAATTATCGCAGAAAGCGTACCGGTATTCGAGGGCGGGCGGCAATCTGCTCGGCGACGGCACGAGCGATGCGAGTAGGCCGTCCATGTCCCGCAGAGGGGATTCGGGACGATCCCGAGTTGGTGCCGACGCCCGGACTCGAACCGGGACAGCTTTCGCCACTACCCCCTCAAGATAGCGTGTCTACCAATTCCACCACGTCGGCGAGTACGTGCAATGGGCCCCGTCGCGGCGACGCGGGCCGTTCGGTCGAGGCGTCGGGCAACGTGCCCGAGACCGTCACGAGGAATGAGGTCCCTCGACCGGCCGCGGACTATAGCGTACTTCCAGCGGCGGGTGTGCCCTCGGCTCAGTCCGCGGGCGGCGGCAGATCGTCGGCCGCCGGCGCATCCGCGGCGCTCGCTCCCTCGACCGGCTCGACCTCGGCCGCCGGCGCATCGTCCACGACGACCGGCGCTTCGATATCGGCCTCGACGCCGCCCGGCAGATCGCCTTCGGCCGCCGGTACCGCCACGGGCGCTACATCGTCGACGACGGACACGCCGTCGGTGACCGAGCGAACGTTGCCGTCCCGGTTGGCCGCGAGATAGAACAGCATCAGGCTCGTGAGGAAGAAGGCGCCGGCGAGCATCGTGGTCGCGCGCGTCAGGAAGGAGGCAGAGCCGCGCGAGCCGAACACGGTCGCGGACGCGCCGCTACCGAAAGCGGCGCCGGCGTCGGCGCCCTTGCCGTGCTGGATCAGCACGAGGCCGATGACGCCGATGGCGAGAAGAACATGGATGACGAGCGCGATGGATTGCATCAGGGATTCCGGAACAACGAGAAAGTGGGGTGTGTCGGTCAGCCGGCCGAGCGGCAGATCGCGAGAAAGGCGTCGGCGTCGAGCGCCGCGCCACCGATCAGACCGCCGTCGATGTCGGGCTGGCCGAACAGGGTCGCCGCGTTGTCGGGCTTGACGCTGCCACCGTAGAGGATCACGAGACCCGCGCCTGTCCCGGCATCCTTCGCCGACACGCGCTCACGGATGAGACGATGAACGTCCTGAGCCTCCTCCGGCGAGGCGGTCTTGCCGGTCCCGATCGCCCAGACCGGCTCGTAGGCCACGATCAGCCGTTCGAAGGCGGCCGCCCCCTGTGGTTCCAGCAACGCATCGAGCTGCTCGCCCACCACCGCCTCGACTCGTCCGGCCTCGCGCTCGTCCAGCGTCTCGCCGACGCAGAAGATCGGCGTCATCCCGGCTGCCTGCACGGCGAGCGCCTTGCTCGCGACCTGCTCGCTCGTCTCGCCGTACAGGGCGCGGCGCTCGGAATGGCCGACGATCACGTAGCGGCAGCCCGACTCGGCGAGCATGGGGGCGGCGACCTCGCCGGTGAACGCACCGGAAGACCGTTCGCTGCAGTTCTGCGCACCGAGGGCCACCGGCGAGCCGCCGAGCGCCTCGCCGACGATGTCCAGATGAATGCCCACCGGGCAGACGACGATGCGGCAACCCGCCGTCGAGGCCCCCGCGGCCACGGCCCCGGCCAGTGCGACCACGGACTCGCGCGTCCCGTTCAGCTTCCAGTTGCCGGCGACCAGGGTCTGTCTCGTGCTCACGCGCTCACCTCGGGTCCGGTCCACTCGAAAGGCGCGGAAGAATACTCCTCCCGCCCCCGGCCCGTCCAGCAAGCGTGCCGGCCAGCGTCAATCGAGCGACTCGGCCACCACGCGCGCGACGTCGTTGCAGATCGCCGTCACCTCTGCCGCATCCTTGCCCTCGACCATCACGCGCACCAGCGGCTCGGTGCCGGAGGGGCGCAGCAACACCCGCCCGTTGCCGGCCAGGCGCGTCTCGGCAGCCTTCAGGGCCGCCTCTATCGGGCCGTTGCCCGCCAGATCGACGCGCGCCTTGACCGGCACGTTGACGAGCACCTGCGGGTAGAGCTGCATGTCCGAGCGCAGGCGCGACAGCGAGTCTCCGGTCTCCTTCATCACCGCGAGCACGGCGAGCGCGGCGACGATCGCATCGCCGGTCGTGACCCGGTCCAGACAGATGATGTGCCCCGAGTTCTCGCCGCCGAGCTGCCAACCTTCCTCCTTGAGAAGCTCGAGCACGAAGCGGTCACCGACACCTGCCCGGCGGAACGGGATGCCCATGCCGTCGAAGGCATGCTCGAGCGCCAGGTTGGTCATCAGCGTCCCGGCCACTCCACCGACCAGCGTGTCGTTCCCCTTGCGGGCCTTGGCGAGCACGTACAGGATCTCGTCGCCGTCGACGATCTCGCCGCGATGATCGACCATGATCAGCCGGTCACCGTCGCCGTCGAGCGCGATACCGACGTCCGCGCGCTCGAGCAGCACATGCGCCCTGAGGTTGTCCGGGGCCGTGGCCCCGCACTCCTTGTTGATGTTGAGTCCGTCCGGCTCGGCGCCGACGGACACCACCGTCGCGCCGAGTTCGCGGAAGACCTCGCGGGCGATGTGGTAGGCCGCGCCGTTGGCCGAATCGATGACGATCTTCATGCCGCCGAGTCGCAGCCCGGACGGGAAGGTGCTCTTGCAGAACTCGATGTAGCGGCCTGCGGCGTCGTCGACGCGTCGGGCACGACCGAGGTCGGCCGAATCGACCGTGGTCATCGGCTCCAGCATCATCGCCTCGATCTCGAGCTCGGTCTCGTCCGGCAACTTCGTACCCTCGGTCGAGAAGAACTTCAACCCGTTGTCCCAGAAGGGGTTGTGCGAGGCACTGATCACGATGCCCGCGGCCGCGCGGAAGGTGCGCGTCAAGTAGGCGACGGCGGGTGTCGGCATGGGCCCGAGCATGCGACTGTCGATGCCCGCCGAGGCCAGTCCCGCCTCCAGCGCCGACTCGAACAGGTAGCCCGAGATGCGGGTGTCCTTGCCGATCAGTACCTGGCGGTTGCCCTTGGAGGCGAGCACCGTGCCGGCCGCCCAGCCGAGCTTCATCACGACCTCGGCGGTCATCGGGTGTACCCCGACCCGCCCGCGTATCCCGTCCGTTCCGAAGAACTCTCTAGCCATCGTTCCGCCGCCCTGTTCCGTGCGTCGCCGCACTGTCAATCGTGTTCATGTCCGCGCGTGCCCGGTTGCCGCCCCGTGCCACACGGCGAGGGCGCGTACCGTCGGGCCGACGTCGTGGACCCGCACCAGGGAAGCCCCCTGAGCGACGGCGTACAAGGCCCCGGCCACCGAGCCGTTGACGCGCTCGGCTGCCGGGTCACCGATCAACGCACCGATCATGCCTTTCCGGGAAAGACCGACCAGGACCGGCCCCAGCTCGCCGAACATGCCGAGCCCGTTCAACAGGCGGAGGTTGTGTTCCAGCGTCTTGCCGAAGCCGAATCCCGGATCGACCATCAGCCGCGACGCGTCGATTCCCGCCGCCAGGCAGGCCGCGCGGCGACCGGCGAGAAATCCGCGCACCTCGGCGACGACATCGCGGTAGACCGGCGCCTGCTGCATGTCGCCCGGCTCGCCCCGCATGTGCATCAGGCAGATGCCGAGACCCGACTCCGCCGCGACCTCGAGCGCACCCGGCGCGCCGAGCGCGCGCACGTCATTGACGAGCCCCGCCCCGGCCCCTGCCGCCGCCGCCATCACCTCCGGGCGACTGGTGTCTATCGAGACGATGGTGTCGAGTTCCGCGACGATGCGCTCGATCACCGGCAGCACGCGCCGCAGCTCGTCGTCCAGGGGTACCGGCGTCGCGCCGGGGCGCGTGGATTCGCCGCCCACGTCGACGATGTCCGCCCCCTCCTCGACCAGCCGGCGCGCGTGCGCGAAGGCCGCGTCCGGCAGCTCGTGACGACCGCCGTCCGAGAAGGAATCGGGGGTCACGTTCAAGATGCCCATCACGCGCGGCCGATCGAGAACGAGCGGGCGTCCGCCACAGTCGACGACCATCGGGCTGGAATCTCGGGCTGACACGGAGCAAGGCCGACTCGGGCGAGCGCACAGACACGGGGCGGCGCGGAGCCGTGAATGATAGACGGTAGACACTTCCCGCGCGTGCCCGACCGCTCGATCTCGCCGTCCACTCGCGACAAGGGCCGCGAGAGCGGCCCTTGTGGTCTACCTGTCGACGCTGATCGAGGCGGCCCGCAGGCCGAAGCCTCCGGGCTGCCCGGACCGCCCTCAGCGCACGGGCGAGGGATCGATGACGTCGTCTCCCGGACCTTCGCCGGCCGGCTTCGACGGACCACCGACCACGTCGTTCTCGGAGCCGTCGTGCTTCGGCGCGGCCGGCGGCGGCTTGGGACCGCCGTCGTTCGGGCTGTCGTTGGTCCAGTCCGCGGGCGGACCGGGTTCCTCGCGATCCATGAGCTGATCGATCTGACCGAGATCGATCGTCTCGTACTTCATCAGCGCCTCCGACATCGCGTGCAGGATGTCCTCGTTCTCGCCGAGGATCTTCTCCGCCCGCTTGTAGTTGCGGTCGATGATGTCGCGCATCTCCTCGTCGATCACCTTCGCGGTGTCGACCGACATCGAGGACTGCTTGCCCGAGGAACGACCGAGGAACACCTCGCCCTCCTCCTCCATGTAGGCGAGCGGCCCGAGCTTGTCCGACAGACCCCAGCGCGTGACCATGTTGCGAGCGATCTCGGTGGCCCGCTCGATGTCGTTCGAGGCGCCGGTCGTGACCTTCTCGGCACCGAAGATCTGCTCCTCCGCCACCCGGCCGCCGTACAGCGTCGAGATCTGGCTCTCGAGCGCGACCTTGCTGCGACTGTACTTGTCTTCCTCGGGCAGGAACATGGTGATGCCGAGCGCGCGTCCCCGCGGGATGATGCTGACCTTGTAGACCGGGTCGTGATCCGGGACGAGTCGCCCGACGATCGCGTGCCCGGCCTCGTGATACGCGGTGAGCTTCTTCTCCGCCTCGTTCATCACCATGGACTTGCGCTCCGCGCCCATCATGATCTTGTCCTTGGCGCGCTCGAAGTCGTCCATGTCGACCTGCCGCTCGTCGGCGCGTGCCGCGAACAGGGCCGCCTCGTTGACGAGGTTGGCGAGGTCCGCGCCGGAGAAGCCGGGCGTGCCGCGCGCGATGAGTTCCGGCTTGACGTCGTCGGCGAGCGGCACCTTGGCCATGTGAACGCGGAGAATCTGCTCGCGTCCGCGCACGTCTGGCAGGGGCACCACGACCTGGCGGTCGAAGCGACCGGGACGCAGCAGCGCCGGGTCGAGCACGTCCGGCCGGTTGGTGGCCGCGATCACGATGACGCCCTCGTTGCCCTCGAACCCGTCCATCTCGACCAGCAGCTGGTTCAGGGTCTGCTCGCGCTCGTCGTGACCGCCCCCGAGACCCGCGCCCCGGTGCCGACCGACCGCGTCGATCTCGTCGATGAAGATGATGCAGGGCGAGTGCTTCTTCGCCTGCTCGAACATGTCGCGCACCCGGCTCGCGCCGACGCCGACGAACATCTCGACGAAGTCCGAACCGGAGATCGTGAAGAACGGCACCTTGGCCTCGCCGGCGATGGCCTTGGCGAGGAGCGTCTTGCCGGTACCCGGCGAGCCGACCATGAGCACGCCGCGCGGGATCTTGCCGCCGAGCTTCTGGAACTTGCCCGGATCGCGCAGGAACTCGACCAGCTCCGACACCTCGTCCTTCGCTTCCTCGACCCCGGCGACGTCCGCGAACGTGACCTTGACCTGGTCCTCGTTCAACAGCTTCGCCTTGCTCTTGCCGAAGCTCATCGCGCCGCGGCCACCGCCACCGCCCTGCATCTGCCGCATGAAGAAGATCCACAGGCCGATCAGCAGGATGAAGGGGAACCAGCTGATCAGGATGTTGAGCAGCAGCGACGGGTTCTCGGGCGGGACGCGGGCGAAGTCGACGCCGGCCCGGTCCAGCTCGCCGATCAGTGAACTGTTGTCCGTTTCGGGACTGTAGGTCGTGAACGGCTTCCCACCTTCGTGCGTGCCGGTGATTTCCACGCCGTCGAAGCGGAGCTGGTCCACGGAACCGGTCTTCACGCTCTGCAGGAAGTCCGAGTACGCGATGGTATCGGGCGCCTGCCGCTCCCCGCCGAGGTTGTTGAACACGGTCATCAGGATGACCGCGATAAACACCCATAGCAGGACGTTTTTCAGTAAGTCGCTCAAGGAGTTACCTCGCAGAGCCGGACGCTCGTCCGAACTCGGATCACCGCGGCCGGAACCGCGCTACCGCGACCGGAGGCCGCGGACGAATGTGCAGATCGATCGGCCGGACCGATGATCATATCAAGTTCCTTGCCACCAGATAGACCTCCCGGCTTCGTGCCCGGGACGCGTCCGGCTTCCTCGTCTTCACGCTCCCGAACCCCGCTCCGAGCGCAGCCGTGAACCCGTCGAATCCTTCACCCTGGAACACCTTCGTCACGAACGCGCCGCCCGGGTTCAATACGCGGAGCGCGGTATCGAGCGCGAGTTCCGCAAGGGCCATCGCCCGCGCCTGATCGCTCGAGGGCACCCCGGACAAGTTGGGCGCCATGTCCGAGATGACAAGATCGCACCCATCGGGCCCCAGCGCCCGCTCGATCGCCTCGCACACGGCGTTCTCGGTAAAATCCCCTCTCACGAACGTGACGTCACCCACCGCGTCCATGGGGAGGATGTCCGACGCGACGATCCGCCCCGTCGGGCCCACCCGCTCGGCCGCGTACTGCGTCCAGCCACCCGGCGCGCTACCGAGCTCGAGCACCGCCATCCCGGGCCGGAACAGCTTGTCCTTCCGATCGATCTCGCGGAGCTTGTACACCGCCCGCGAGCGGTAGCCGTCCACCTGCGCCTGCTTCACGTGCACGTCGTCGACATGCTCTCGCAGCCAGCGTCCGCTGCTCTTGCTCCGCTTGCCCGCCACTGCTCCCCCTACGTCCACGATCCGCGCGCGGACCGCTGGCCGCGCCCTATATACTCGCCGCCCCGTCGCGAGGGGCCGTCTGCAGTGTAGGCGGGAACTTCGCCCCTCGCCGTGCCCCGGACCCCCAGCATGAAGAACAAGGACCTCGATCGCGGTGCCGTGAAGCTTTTGCGCTCGCTCGCCCACGACCTCAAGCCGGTCGTGCGCCTCGGGCAGCACGGCCTCACCGACGCGGTCACGCGCGAGCTCGACATCGCGCTCACGCGCCACGAACTGGTCAAGGTCAAGCTCGCCGCGGACACGCGGGAGGCTCGGGCCGAACAGCTGGCCGCGCTCGCCTCGGCGACGCGCGGTACCGTCATCCAGAGCATCGGACACACCGGCACCCTGTATCGGCCGCATCCGGACACCCCGCGCATCGATCTCAAAGCGCGCGGCTGACGCGAGCCGGCAAGTCGTCACTCGGCCGCCGGCAGCCGCACCGTCGCCCTCAGGCCTCCCAGACGGGTCGACCGGCCGAGGTCCAGTTCGCCTCCGTAGGTGTCGACGATGTCGCGCACGATCGACAGACCGAGGCCGTGCCCCACGACCGATTCGTCGAGACGCACGCCACGGCCGGTCAGCCGCGCGAGTTCCTCGGGCGAGCAGCCGGGACCGTCGTCCTCCACGTCGATCAGGATGCCGTTCGCGTCCGGCCCGCCCTCGCCGGTGTCGCGGGTCGATCGCACGCTCAGCATGGCCACGCCGTTCGCCCACTTGACCGCGTTGTCGAGCAGGTTGCCCACCAGCTCCAGCATGTCCTGCCGGTCGTGCACCAGCTCCACGCCCGGTCCGACGTTCCAGCGCACGTCCACCGCCCGATCGGCATACACCTGGGAGAGCAGGCCCGCGAGCGAGGGCAGCTCGGCGTCCAGATCGAAGCGCTGCCCGGCGGTGCCGCGCCCGGCCAGCCGCGCTCGCTTCAACTCGCTCTCGATCAGTTGCCGGATCCGCTCGGCATTCTGTGCGATCGCCGGTTCGCTGGACCGCTCGCCAGGCTCGGCCGCTCGCAGCAACAGGCTCAGCGGCCCCTTCAACGAATGCGCGAGGTTGCCGACGGCGTTCCGCGACTGCTTCGTGCGCTGATCGAAGCGCAGCAGCAGACGATTGAACTCCCGCACCAGCGGCAGCACTTCGCGCGGCACGTCCTCCGTCAGGGCCACGGCGCGGCCGTGCTCTATCCGTTCGAGCTCGTCCCGGATCGCGTCGAGCTTGCGGACCGAGCGCCGCACGATCAGGTGCTGCACGGCGACGAGCGCGACCAGCAGCAGCAGCGAGATCGCCGCGAAATACCAGCGGAACACGTCGAGCCGGTTCTCGATCGGGCGCAGGTCCTCGGCGATCATGACCGTGAAGGCGTACCCGCCCTTGGAGAAGCCACCGAGCCAGAGGAGCAGCGGCTCGCCGGTCGACCCGCGCGAGCGCCGCTTCAGAAGCTGGCCGGGTGCGACTTCGGGAACCTCGAGCGGCTGCTCCCAGGACGAGCGCGAGCGAATCTCGCCGACCCCCTCGAATCGCACGACCCAGTAGCTGCCGGAGAGTGGCCGGTCATAGTCCGGATCGAGGCGTGCGCCGGCGGCGAGGCGCGGGCGGGCGAGTTCGATCGGCGGGACATCGAGCGCCGCGACCAGCGCATCGGCGTCGTTGCCGAGCCGTTCCTGCACCGCGCTTTCGCTGAGCAGGCGTGCCGTCAGCGACCCGACCCACAGGAACACCAGCATCAACACCAGCAGGCTCGCGATCAGAGCGGCCTGCAGACTGCGTTCGAGCGAGTTCACCGTCGCGCGCTCAACTCGATGAGCGCTCAGAGACTCGGGTCGTTGAACACGTAGCCCTGGCCGCGCTTGGTCATGATCATCTGGCTGCCGATCTTCTCGCGGAGCCGTCGAACATAGACCTCGATGAGGTTGCTGTCGCGATCCGACTCCTGATCGTAGACGTGCTCGGAGAGGTGGGACTTCGAGAGGATGCGCCCGCTGTTCAGCATCATGTAGCGCAGCAGTCGGAACTCGGTGCCCGTGAGCTGCACCGGATCGCCGTCCGCGATGCGCACTTCCTGCACGTCCTCGTCGAGTACCAGCCGGCCGGTCTCGATGCGGTGCGACATGCGCCCGTGCCGCCGATGGATCAGCGCCCGGATGCGCGCGATCAGCTCCTCGACGTGGAAGGGCTTGCCGAGGTAGTCGTCCGCCCCGCCCTTGAACCCGTCGACGCGCTCGTGCCAGGCATCGCGAGCGGTCAGCACGATCACCGGCACGCGGTTGTCTCGCGCCCGCCACGCGGCGAGCACGTCCATGCCGGCCTTCCTGGGCAGGCCGAGATCGAGCACGACCGCGTCGTACGGCTCGGTGTCACCCATGTGCTCGGCGTCGACCCCGTCCACCGCGACGTCGACCGCGAAGCCGGCCCGGGCGAGATCCCCGCGAACCAGCGCGACCTGCTCGGGATCGTCCTCCACCAGTAACAGTCTCACGCGGAGACACCCTCCCTCAACCCTTGCCGCGCCACGGAATCGTGCGCGTGATCACCGAGCGCATGATCAGGTCGAAGAGCAGTCCGAGCACGCCGAGCAGAATGATCGTCACCCAGATTATCTCGTAGTCGCTCTGCTTTCGCGCGATGTTCTCGACGAAGCCGATACCGGTGGTGCCGGCCAGCATCTCGGCGGCCACCAGGGTGCCCCAGCACACCCCGATCGAGATGCGGATGCCGGTCAGGATCTCCGGCAGCGAGTTCGGCAGGATGACGTTCCTGACGATCTGCCACTTCGATGCGCCGAGCGAGTGCGCGGCGTGGATCTTGGACAGCTGCGTGCCGGTCGCCCCGGTGCGCGCCGAGATGACCATGATCGCGAAGGCCACCATGAACAGCAGGAAGATCTTGCCGTCGTCCTGGATGCCGAAGATGGTCAGGATCAGTGGCGCCCAGGCCAGCGGCGGCACCGGTCGGTAGAGCTCGATCAAGGGATCGAAGAAGCCTTTCGCGAACCGCGACAATCCCATGAAGAGACCGAGCGGCACGCCGAGCACGATGCCGAGGAAGAGACCGGTCACGACCCGCATGATCGAGTCCCACATGTGACCGCTCGGCACCGGCACGGACGGCGAGGCGAAGTTGCCGGTGGCGATATCCAGCACGCGGGTCTTCAGGTTCGGCTCGACCAGACCGTCGCTGCCATGCCGCGGATAGGCGCCGGGAACGAAGTCGGCGATGAAGTCCGGTATCAGGAATCCCGCCATTTCGGCGAGCGGCTTCCACTTGAACCAGAGAAGGGGGACACCCTTGTAACCGATCTCCGGATCGCTGATGCGCGCGAGCGTCGCGACGGTGTCCGCCGGTTTCGGCAACCAGCGACCCGAACCCTGCTCGCTGCAGGCGGTCTTGCCGGCGAGGATCGTGCCGCCGGGCATCGCGATGGCGTCGATCAGCCAGAGCGCACCCTGCCGGTCGTTGCGCGCCTCGTCGAAGTTCGCGAGGGCCGTCTCGACCGGGTCGAGCGCCCCGGGGGGGAAGATGGTCCCGTCGTCGACGCGCTTGAGCAACTTGTCGAGCTGGCGCGTGAAGTTCGGCACCGCCTCCCCGTCGGTGGTGTCGGCGAGGCGCTCCAGTTCGCTGCCTATCGCCTCGATCTCGGCCTCGAACGAGTCCGAGAGATTGCGGATCTTGGCGAAGTCCTTCGAGATGTCGGACAGCGGACCGGCCACGGCGTCGAACAGCGCACCGCGTTCGCTGATCGGCTCGATCGGTACCTCGCCGCGACGGCTGTCGCCCCAGCCCACCGGGGTCGAGCGCGCCTTCTCGAAGGCCGCGCGCGCCTCGTCCGACAGCTCGCCGCTCGCGAGCGTCGCCGTCAGCGCCTCGATGCGCATGGCGGTGACGTCGATGTCGGCCCGCACCGACTCGCTCACGCTCGCCTCGGCGGCCTGCCCGTTCAGCAGATCGCGGGACCGGGCGAGCAGGACCCCCAGCTGTTCGCGCTCGGCATCCTCGAAGTCACCCCGCTCGAGGCTCCGCTCGAGTCGATCCAGCTGTCCGCGCTCACGGTGCAGCACCGAGGTGCCGCGCAGCTCCCGCGACTCGAACGGGAAGATCGAGCGCATGGGGTTGACCGCGTTGTCGACCTTCGCGACCTGGCAGAGCTCGTTGGCCGCGTTCGGAAAGATCGCCCGCGCGGTGTCCCAGGAAAACACAAGCCACGCGAGCAGGATGGTCGACACACCGGAGACGACCCAGTGCCAGCCGCCGAGTGCCCGCACCGGGTTGCCGAACACGGCGTCGGTGCGTTCGCGCCGTATCAGGCGCCGCCCGTAGACCCAGCAGGCGACGATAGCCGCCAGCAGCGCGACGGTGAGTGCCGCGACGATCAGGCCGCGAATGCTCATGCCGATGCCTTGCCCATGATTTCCTCTTCCATGTTCCAGATCATGGTCAGGATCTCCTCGCGCGTGCTGGCGAACTCGGGCTCCGCCTTGACCTCCCGTAGATCACGACCGAGCCCCCATTCGGCAAACGGCAGCGCGTACTCCTTGTGGAGCCGTCCAGGGCGCGGCGCCATGACGAACAGCCGTTCACCGAGCAGGAGCGCCTCCTCGACCGAGTGCGTGATGATCATGATCGTCTTGCCGGTCTCCTTCCAGATCTTCAGCACGAGCGACTGCATCTTCTCGCGCGTGAGCGCATCCAGCGCGCCCAGCGGTTCGTCCATGAGGATCAGGTCCGGATCGTTGATCAGGCAACGGGCCAGCGCGACGCGCTGCTGCATGCCGCCGGAGAGCTGGTAGGTCGGGGTGTCGCCGAAGCCCTGCAGCCCGACGATCTCGAGCCACTCCTCGACCTTTCGTGCAGTCTCGCGCTTGTTCGCCTTCTTCATGCGCAGCCCGAAGTCGACGTTCTCGGCGACCGTCAACCACTCGAACAGCGCACCCTGCTGGAACACCATGCCGCGCTCGACACCGGGTCCGTCGATCTCCTGGTCGCCGAGCACGAAGCGCCCGCCGGTCGGTCTCAGGAAGCCCGCGATCAGGTTCAGAAGCGTCGTCTTGCCGCAGCCGGACGGCCCGAGGACGGAAAGCAGCTCCCCCTCCTTCAGGGTGAACGAGACGTTCTGCAGCGCGTGGACGGTATCCCCGCCGGGAGTCGTGAACTTCATGTCGACGCTGTCGGCGACGAGATCGCTCATCGAAAGGCGCTCCAGGGGTGAAGGGCAGTGGGCGGGGAGGCATGGCGAGCGCTCGAAGGCCGTTCACCGAATCGGAAGTCTAGCCCCTCGACGTACCCGGGGCCACGGATGCAGTGACGGAAGATCACGAGCAGCGACGGCGGGCGGCACCGTCCGAAAAGTGACCGGCGCTGGCATTTCGGGCTCAGTTCAGTACGATGAGGCTGTCGCGCCCTCCACGAAGCCACCCATGGCACGTAACCACAAGTTCTTCTTCGACGCCGATCGGATTCCTCGCGCCCGAGGCCCTGCCGCCGAGAAGACCCTGATGACCTTCCTCGAGACCGACGTCCAGGGCAGCGATCACGTCTGCCACGATCTCATGGACGACCTGGTCGCGATCGAGGACGGCTCCGACGACCAGCGCGAATTCATCGGCAACGCGCACCGCGTGATCATCGACGCCGAAGGGGTGACGATCGAGCCCTTGCACGAGGCTGACCGCGACGGCGAGGACGGCCCGGGCAACGCTCCGATCGGGTCGGGTGGCGCCGGTATCGCGAGCACCACGGCCGATTCCTCTTCCCTGTCCGACCGGGAGGCGGCGATCGCCGGAGCAGCGACGTCGGGAGGGGAGATCGGCCCGGTCGCCCCCGCCGACGAGATGGCCGGTGCGAAGCGTCCCGCGAGCAGCGCGGCCTACCGAACCGCGTCCAAGCACTTTCGAGAGGTGCTGGAGGATTGGGAAGCGTTCATCCTCGACGACGATCCCGCCGACGATTCGCTGCTGCTCGACGACGACTACGCCTGATCCCCCGATCTTCGGTTCCGAATCCGGCGACACCACGGCACCGTTCGAGAGGCGCCGTTCGACGCACGGCATGGCGCTTGCGTCCCGCCTCCGATCCGGCGACGAATCGAATCGGGCCTCCCCGAGGCCGCGTGGAAGCAGGCCACGAACCGTCTACAGCGCGCCTTCGGGCCGCCTTCGGACAGGGTGATACGCTACGGCGACTCCTTTCACGGCAGCAGCGATCCATGAGCAAGAATCTTCTCGATCTCCTTCTCGGCGACGGCAACCGCAGTGCGCTCGACGAGGTCTCGAAACGCTTCGACCTCGACGAGAAGCAGACCCGTTCGGCCGTGGAAGAACTCATTCCCGCACTGTCCCGCGGGCTCGAGACGAACGTAAAGGGGAGCGAGCAGGGCATGGACGAACTGCTCGAGGCGCTGCGCAACGGCAAGCACGCGCAGTACGTCGAGCGTCCCGCCACGCTCGGTGCGCCGGAAACCGTCGAGGAGGGGAATTCGATTCTCGGACACATCTTCGGCAACAAGGAGACGAGCCGCCAGGTGGCGAACCGGGCCGCGGAACGTTCCGGCATCAGCAGCTCGGTCCTGAAGAAGATGCTGCCGGTGCTGGCGTCCGTGGTCATGGGCTCGCTGAGCAAGCGCGTGATCGGCGGCACTCGCACCGCCTCTCGCGCCGATCAGGGCGGCTTGCTGGGCACCCTGCTCGACGGCGATCGCGACGGCTCGATCTGGGACGATGTGCTGGGCATGGCCGCTCGCGGCCTCGCGCGCTGAGCGTGCATGCAGATTCGCCGCGCCAGGGCGTCTGACGCCCACGCGTTCGCCGCGCTCGCCCGCAGCGAGATCGAGGCCGGTCTGCCGCACGGCTGGACCGTGTCGCGGGTGTCGCGTCTGCTCGCCCGCGACGACACGAACGCGTACGCGCTCGTCGACACGCGCGGCGGGGGCGTCGGCGGATTGAGCGTCGCGCGACTCGGCCTCGACGACGGGCACCTGATCCTGCACGCGATCGCCCCCGGCCTTCGGCGCCGCGGCTTCGGCCGCGCCCTGCTGGACTGGCAGCGGCGCGCGGCGGTCGTCGCCGGCGTGACGCGGCTCACACTGGAAGTCCGCAGCGGCAACGCCGTGGCCCGTCGCTTCTACGCCGCTCGCGGCTTCGCCGAGGGACGGCATCTCGCCCTCTACTACTCCGGGCGCGAGGATGCCGTCCGGATGCAACTCGAGCCGCTGGTGGCCCGCGGCACCGAGCCGCCCTCCTCTGCACAGAACGACCGCGACGACCGGCGGGGCTGAATCCGAACGGTGGATCGGGTCACGGGAACGGGCCGCGTTCCCGGTTCGTGACAGGGGCCGCAGCTGACGGCCGGGCAGCCGGCCGACAACCTCCGGCACGAGAATGTCGAGCGAGAATCTCCCGGCTGTCTATATATCCCGGAGCGCCCGACTTCCCGAACGTCTCGACACCCGGACGTTCTTCCGCCGCTGGACACCGCATCGATGAACGATAATCTCGCCGCTGTCACTCGCAACCTCCGGAATCTTCTCAAGGCCCTGCCTGCCGTCCGCGACCGCTGTGACGGCGAAACCCTTCGCCGCCATCTCGCGCTGATCGCCCATTTCCGACAGCGTCACGAACGACTGGTCAGCTCGCGCGCTACCTGAACGCAGCCGGTCTGCTGCGGAAATTACAGCCGCGGGGGCCCTTTCGGGTGCGGAGGGTTGGCACATCCGTTTCAAACCGGCATCGTAGAGTGGTCAGACGAAGTGTTCCCTTCTCAGCAACGGAGTTCTACCCGATGACCGACAAGAAACGACGCCAGTTCGTGACCATGATGGGTGCCGGCGCTGCCGTCGTGCCCCTGAGCGCCCTGGTCGGCAGCCTGCCGAGCCACGCTCAGGACGATTTGCCGCTGGTCGATCCGGAGTCCGCCCAGGCAAAGGCGCTCCAGTACGTCGAGGAGTCCGCCAAGGAAGGTCAGCTTTGTTCCAGCTGCTCGCTCTACCAGGGCGCGGAAGGGTCGGCGCAGGCTGGCTGCCCGCTGTTCCCCGGCAACGCCGTCCTGGCGAATGCCTGGTGCAGCGCCTACGTGCCCAAGGCCTGATCTGTCGAGCCGGTGCTCGACGGTGATCTGGGGCGCTGACTCTCGGACGTGATGGCCGGGGGCCGACCGTCGCCCCGTCCTCCGAGCCCCACGACCGGCCTGCATCATCGGCATGCGCGCCACCTGGCGCGCGATGCGGCGGGCACGGTCGGACCCGGCGACCTCGGACCCGGCGACCTCGGTCCCTGGGACCGCGTCTCCGTCGCCACGGTACGCTTCGACGCCCGCCTCATCAGGCGGGCGTCGTCGTTCGAGGTTCCCGGACCTGTCAGGGCGGTTCGCGCCAGCGAGCCCCCAGCGCCGGACGAAGCCCGCGAGCGCGACGGATCCGGCCGGCCATGGCGACGTCAGGGGACGAACGGTGTGATCGCGCCACCGCCGTCGCGCCAGCCTTCGATGCCGGCGGTGACGTTGTGCACCGCGGTGAAGCCCAGACGGCCGTCTAGCAGCTCGGCGATGCGTCTGGACCGAAGACCGTGTGCGCAGATCAGCACCACCGTCTCGTCGGGCGTCACGATCTCGCCCAGCGCGTCGAGCCATGCATCGATGTCGTGGCGGCCCGCGGCGTCGAAGAACGTCAGCGGGTAGCTGCCCTCGAGCAGGCCACGCTCCCGCCATTCGTCCTCCCGACGCACGTCGACGATCGTCGCGCCACCCGCCAGCAACGCCGCCAGTGCAGTCTCGTCGACCTCGGTGACGTCGGCGTGCACGGCGGTCGCGATTGAGGCGGCCGCGAGCGTCAGGCCGAGGCTCGACGCCTTCACCGCCGCGAGGACGACGGTAGGCAGGATCGACAAGCGGAAAAGGGGGCGTCGAGACATCGTGCTAGCCTCCTGCGGCATCGTCGGTCGGTAACGGTCGACACCGTTTCGGCCCGGCGGTTCCCGGCGACATCGTCGCTGGATCGAACCGCGCGGGCGACAACCGGACGCGACCACCGATGGCGACCAGCCTCCTCACCCTGCTCGACGACATCGCGACGATCCTCGATGACGTCGCCCTGATGACCCGGGTCGCGGCGAAGAAGACGGCCGGCGTGCTCGGCGACGATCTGGCGCTGAACGCCCAGCAGGTGACCGGCGTGCGCGCGGAGCGTGAATTGCCTGTCGTCTGGGCCGTCTTCAAGGGCTCGGCCTTCAACAAGCTGATCCTGGTGCCGGTGGCGCTCGTCATCAGCGCGGTCGCGCCGTGGCTGATCACCCCGTTGCTGATGCTCGGCGGTCTGTACCTGTGTTTCGAGGGCGTCGAGAAGCTTGCCCATCGGTACCTCCATCCCGCCGAGAACGAGTCGGAGAAGGCGAGACTGAAGGCCGCGGTGGCCGACGAGTCGGTCGACCTCGTGGCGATGGAACAGGGGAAGATCAAGGGCGCGATCCGGACCGACTTCATCCTCTCTGCCGAGATCATCGTCATTACCCTCGGGACCGTCGGCGAGGCACCCTTCGTGGTTCGCGTCGCCACCCTGGTGACCATCGCGGTGCTGATGACCATCGGCGTCTACGGTCTGGTGGCGGGCATCGTCAAGCTCGACGACGGTGGCCGCGCCCTCGTCGCCTCGGGCGAGTCCGGCGGCGGCGCCTGGAAGGGCAGTCTCGGTCGCGGCATCCTCTGGTTCGCGCCGATCCTGATGAAGACGCTGTCGATCGTCGGCACGGCCGCGATGTTCCTCGTCGGTGGCGGCATCCTGACCCACGGCTTCCACTGGATCAGCGAACGCATCGCCTCGACCGCGGACGTGGTGTCCTCCATTCCCGGCATCGGCGCGATCGCCGAAAGCCTGACCAAGATGCTGCTGGACGGCCTCGTCGGCATCATCGCCGGCGCGGTGGTCCTCGCGCTGGTCACCCTGGTCGGGCGGATTCGCGGAGGCGACTCGGCATCGGCGACGCACTGACGTCGCCGTCGGGGCCACGCGGCACGGTCAGCCGATGGGCGGCGTGATCTCCTTCTGAGCGTCCACCTCGGCCTCGAGTTGCTCGAGCAGGCCGAGACTGGCCGCGCGCTCCTCCCAGCGTCGACGCGCCAGCGCCTGCATGTCGCTCGAGCCGTCCTGCTCGTCGACGATCTCGACCCCGATCAGGGTCTCGATCACGTCTTCCATCGACACGATACCGGCCGTGCCGCCGAACTCGTCCACGACCAGCGCCAGGTGCTCGCGCCGCATCGTGAAATGCTCGAACAGCTGCGGGATCGGGTAGGACTCGTTGACCGCCGCGATGTCCCGCCGGAGGGCCGAGAGCGGCGTGTCGTCCTCGCCGTCGACAAGCGCCCGCAGCACGGCGTCCTTCAGCACGTAGCCGCTGACCTTGTCGAGCGAGCCTTCGAACACGGGAACGCGCGAGAAGCGCAGCCTCGGGTGCGTGTCGTGAAAGGCGCGCACGGTCATGCTCTGGTCCCCCGCGACGACCACGGTGCGCGGTGTCATCACGTGCTCGGCGAGCACGGTGTCGAAACGCAGGAGGTTCTTCAGGATGGTCGACTCCCCCTCGTCGAACACGCCCTCCCTTTCGCCGAGTTCGGCCATGGCCGTGAAGTCGGCGCGGCTGAGCACACTTGCCTCCTTGTCCTTCTTCAGCGCCTTGGTGATCAGCTGTGTCACGAACACCAGCGGCGCCAGCACGACGAGGATGAGGTTCAGACTCTTGACCGTGAACGGGGCGAGCTCACGCCAGTAGTTGGCGCCGATGGTCTTAGGGATGATTTCCGAGAGAATCAGGATGGCGAGCGTCATGACGACCGGCACCACGGCCGTCGAGATCACCGAGGCGCCCCAGATGGCCGTGGCCTGTGCCCCGACACCGATCGCGCCCGCGGTGTGGGCGATGGTGTTGAGCGTGAGGATCGCGGCGAGCGGGCGATCGATGTTCGCCTTGAACGCCTCGAGCGTCCGGCCGAGTTCCCCGCCCTCGCTGACCATGGTCTGAGTATAGGAGGGGGTGATGCTCAGCAGCACCGCCTCCCAGATGGAGCACAGGAAGGAGAAGACGATGGATACGCCGAAGAAGACGATCAGCAATGTGTACACGTGAACCCTGCCCTCGGACGCCGCTCGTTTAGAGTCGTGTCTCGCGATGGTACCCGAGCGACCCTGCTCTCTCCCCGCCCCCCGGAACTTCCTGCATGACCCCCGATCATGGTGACCTCTGGTTCCTGCCGCTCGGAGGGTGCGGAGAGATCGGCATGAACCTGAACCTGTACGGCCACGACGGACAGTGGCTGATGGTCGATTGCGGGGTCACCTTCCGCGACGTCGACGGCTCGAGTCGCAGCGGCTTCGACGTGCAGATGCCGGACCCGACCTTCATCGCCGAGCGCCGCGAATCGCTCGGCGCGCTGCTGCTGACCCACGCGCACGAGGACCACATCGGCGCGGTCGCCCACCTGTGGCCCCGCCTGCGCTGCCCGGTCCACGCCACGCCGTTCACCGCCGAGATGCTTCGCCGGAAACTTGCCGAGCGCGGCCTCGAGGGCAAGGTGCCCGTGCATCTCGTCGAGCCGGGCGACCGGTACGCCATCGGCGATTTCGAGGTCGAGTGGGTCGCGAACACCCATTCCATCCCGAACCCCTGCGCGCTGATGATCAGAACGCCCGCGGGCAACGTCTTCCACACCGCGGACTGGAAGCTCGACCCGGGACCGGTAGTGGGGCATGATTTCGACGAGGCTCGCTACCGCGAACTCGGCGACGCCGGCGTCGACACCGTGGTCTCCGATTCCACCTGCGCGCTCCGCCCGGGACGCTCCCTGTCGGAGAGCGCGCTGCACGAGGGCCTGTTGCACCATGTCCGGAACGCGCAGGGACGGGTCATCGTCGCCTGCTTCGGCAGCAACATCGCCCGACTGCAGACGCTTTCGCGAGTGGCGGCCGAGACGGGTCGCCACCTGGGCCTGCTCGGGCGCTCGCTGATCAATACCGCCTCCGCCGCGCGCACCGTCGGGCTCTGGGGCGGCCCCACGCTGGTGGAGTCCGAGCACCTCGGCTACCTGCCACGCGAGACGCTGCTGCTGGTGGCCACCGGCAGTCAGGGCGAGCCGCGCACCGCCCTCGGTCGCCTGAGTCGCGACGGCTTCCGCGATCTCTCGCTGGATGCCGGCGACACCGTGATCTTCAGCGCGCGGGCCATTCCCGGCAACGAGCGTGCGATCGAGCAGCTCATCGAGCGGCTGGAGGCACGCGGCATCGTCGTCGTGACACCGGACCGCTCCTCGATCCCGATCCACGCGAGCGGCCATCCCTGCGAAGAGGAGCTGCAGACCCTGTTCGGCTGGCTTCGCCCTCGCACCCTGATCCCGGTGCACGGCGAGAACGAGCACCTGATCGCGCAGGCGGACATCGCCCGGGACAGCGGCATCGAACGGCGGCTGACCGGGCGCAACGGGGATCTGTTCATGCTTGCCCCCCAACCCGGCGTGCGCCGCGGCGCGGTATCGGCGGGCCGCCTTGGCGTGGGCCGCAAGTCACTCGAGCGCGTGGCCCTGCCGACGCCGACGCCCGCCGCGGCGACCGATCGGTCGGCGGGTAAGATCGCAGGACGCTGAACGGCCGGGCTGAGCGGCCGCAGGGACGGAGGTAGTCCGGATGTTCGACGGTTTCGACGCACTGCTGCTCGCGCGCGTTCAGTTCGCCTTCACGGTGGCGTTCCACTTCATCTTCCCGAGTTTCAGCATCGGGCTGGCGAGCTTTCTCGCCGTGCTCGAGGGTCTGTGGCTGTGGACCGGGCGCGAGGTCTACATCCGCCTGTTCAAGTACTGGATCAAGATCTTCGCCGTGGCCTTCGCCATGGGCGTGGTCTCCGGCATCGTCATGTCCTACCAGTTCGGCACCAACTGGAGTCGTTTCTCCGACATCACCGGCCCCGTGCTCGGACCCCTGATGGCCTACGAGGTACTGACCGCCTTCTTTCTCGAGGCAGGCTTTCTCGGCGTCATGCTGTTCGGTCTCGACCGGGTCGGCAAGCGCCTGCATTTCACGGCCACCGCGCTCGTCGCCTTCGGCACCTGCCTCTCGGCCACGTGGATCCTGTCGGTCAACAGCTGGATGCACACGCCGGCGGGTTTCTCCGTCGATGCCGTCACCGGCCAGTACCTGCCGGAGGACTGGTTCGAGATCGTCTTCAACCCCTCCTTTCCGTACCGCCTCGCGCACACCGTGACGGCCGCCTACCTCACCACGGCGCTGGTGGTCGGCGGTGTCGGCGCCTGGCACCTGATCCGCAAGCACCGGGACAACGAGGCGGTCAGGAAGATGTTCTCGATGGCGATGTGGATGCTGGTGCTGGTCGCGCCGCTGCAGATCGTCCTCGGCGACCTGCACGGCATCAATACCCTCGAGCACCAGCCACAGAAGGTCATGGCGATGGAGGGGCACTACGAAAGCCACGAGAGCGGCGCGCCGCTGATCCTCGCCGGCATCGTCAACACCGAGGAAAGACGCATCGACTACGCCATCCAGATTCCGAAGCTGTCGAGCCTGATCCTCAAGCACGATCTGAATGCACCGCTCGCGGGACTCGACACCGTGCCGGACGACGAGGAACCGCCCGTCCCGATCGTCTTCTACGCGTTCCGCGTCATGGTCGGGCTCGGCATGCTGATGCTCACGCTCGGCGTATTCGGCGCCGTCATGCGCTGGCGCGGGTCGCTGTACGACAGCCTCTGGCTGCATCGCTTCGCCCTGACGATGGCGCCGGCAGGCTTCGTGGCGGTCATCGCCGGCTGGATCACGACCGAGGTCGGGCGCCAGCCCTACACCATCTACGGCGAACTGCTGACGGCCGACTCGGCCTCCCCGCTCGATGCGGCGACGGTCGGCGCCTCGCTCGTGGCCTTCATCGTCATCTACTTTTTCGTCTTCGGCGCCGGCGTGTTCTATATCGTGCGCCTGATGAAGGCCCCACCGGCGGTCGACGAGCGCTCGACGGCCGCGCGCAGCCCCATCCGCTCGGCGGGCATCACCCCCGGTGGCTCGATGGGCCACGATTCGCTCGAGCACGGAGCCGCCTCGTGAGCGGTGCCGAAGCCACTCCGATGACGCTCGTCTGGGCCGGCATCATCCTGTTCGCGGTCTACGCCTACGTGGTCATGGACGGCTTCGATCTCGGGTTGGGCCTGCTGTTCGTCGCCTTTCCCGAACGCGAGGATCGAGACGTGCTGATGAACTCCGTGGCACCGGTCTGGGACGGCAACGAGACCTGGCTGATCCTCGGCGGCGGCGGGCTGTTCGCCGCCTTCCCGCTCGCCTACGCGGTGCTGATGCCCGCGCTCTACGGCCCGATCATCGCGATGCTGCTCGGGCTGATCTTCCGCGGGGTCGCCTTCGAGTACCGCTGGCGAACCAGGCGCGCACGTTGGGTCTGGGACGTCGCCTTCATCGGCGGCTCGCTGGTCGCGACATTCGCCCAGGGCAGCATCCTCGGCGCGATCATCCAGGGTGTCGAGGTCGATGGTCGGGAATTCTCGGGCGGCAGCTGGGACTGGCTGACGCCATTCAGCGTGCTGACCGGCTTCGCGGTCGTCTCGGGCTACCTGCTGCTCGGCGCCACGTGGTTGACCATGAAGACGACCGACGAGATCCAGACACGGGCGCGCAGCCTGTCATGGGCGTTCGGCATCACCACGCTGGGGTTCATCGGCGCGGTCAGCCTCGCGACGCCCTTCGTCGATGCCGCCTACCGGGCTCGCTGGTTCACCTTCCCCAACGTGCTGCTGACGGTTCCGGTGCCGATCACCCTCGCCGCACTCGCCTTCCTGATGTTCCGGAGCCTGCGGCTGCACCACCACGAGTACCGACCCTTCGTGCTGACGCTCGCGGTGTTCGCGCTCTGCTTCGTCGGGCTGGCGGTCAGCCTCTTCCCCTACATCGTGCCGCCGTCGATCACGCTGCAGGCGGCAGCGTCCCCACCGTCGAGCCAGCTGTTCATGCTGGTCGGCACGGTCATCGCGCTGCCCCTGATTCTCGGCTACACCGCGTACGCCTACTGGATATTCCGCGGCAAGATCGATCCCGCCAACGGCTACCACTGATGACCATTCGCGATGGGCTGGCACTGTCGGACGAGAAGCGCGATCGGCCCGGCACCGGCGACGGGCTCGACACCGGCGACCCGAACGCCGCAGGGCATTCGCTGTCACGACGGCTGTTCTGGTTCGCCGCGCTGTGGCTGGGCGGCGTGGCGGCGGTCTCGCTCGTGGCCTGGTGCATCCGCCTCGTGATAATGCCCTGAAGCCAGCTTGCCTCAGGCATAGGCCTCGGCGTAGTACAGGTCGTCCGACCCGTCCGCGCCCGGTACCCGCGGCACGACGCGCGTGTCCGATGTCAGCAGGTAGCCTTCGCCGCGCAACCGTCGAAGGTGCAGGCCTTCGGTCTCGTCGAGCAGCATCTTCTTCCTGACCCGACACGCGGCGGTGTCGATGCGACGGCTGTCCATCGATCGTGGCAGGGACCACACCGCCGTCATCAGCTCGCGGTTGCCGACCGTGCGTCCGCGGTTCGAAAAGAGGTAGAAGGCGAGGTCGAACTCCTTCGGACTGAGTCCGACCGGTCGCTCCTCGCGCCAGGCGCGTCGCTTGGCGAGATCGAAGCGGAACGGCGGGACGACGAGCTGACGCTGCACATGCCGGGAATGGGAGCGTAGCGCGGCGGCCAGCCGTGCACCGAGCACGGCCGGCGCCTCGCCGATGTCGAAGTAGTAATGGGCGCCGGCTTCGAGGGCATGGACGACGGCAGGCTCGGACTGGCAGTCCGAGAAGACGATGACGCGAGCGGCGTCACAGGGCATGGGCAGCGTGGGCGCCGGCGAGGTGGCGGTCGCGCGGTGGCAGACGATCAGCGTTCGGGGGAGCTCGGTCTCTCGGGGGGGCTCCCGGCTCGCGTCGCCGTGGGGTTTCCGAATGCCGCTTCGCGTGAGCAGCGCCTCCATCAGCGCGCGGTCCGAACCGTCGGACGCGACCACGAGAATGTTCTCTTCGACCATCTCGAACATGCGTCGGCTCCGAAGGCACGGTAAGAGCGCGTGGAGGTCCTGACGCACTCTGGAAGGCAGGGCGACGGTGCGACACGGAGGTGCCTGACTTGCACTATCGCTTGAAGACCTTCCCTGGCCGATCGTGGCGGATTATATCCGTCGGCATGACGCGGATAGCACACGACGCGTGCATCGACACGAGTGTTCACGTTGCCAGCAATTTCGATCTGCCGATGCCCGAACAACGATCGCCCATGAAGCGAGACGCGCGTTCGCCACGGCACGCGACACCACGCCACGGCAACATTTACGCGCGGAATCGACCCGCGGATTCGGCGACTACCCCGATTCGGCATGAGACTCGTGAAATAGACAAACCGATTGGACAGCGCGCGCCGCCGACGATCCGCCGATGATAGTCCCCGGTATCGGTCGAACGCGGGCGGCGTCGGCGACGGTTGGAAGACTCCGCGAGGTAGGTCAGGCAGAGGGGTGTCGAGCGACGCGCCGTGTCGATCGCTGTCTCCACCGCCAACGACGACCGGAACGAGCGACGAGACGGACCTGCGCTCAGCCTTCCGCCCGTCAGGCACGGCCACGCCCGAGCGAGCGGGGACGACGGAAGTGGTGGCTACACCTAGATTCGAACTAGGGACCCCAACATTATGAGTGTTGTGCTCTAACCAGCTGAGCTATGTAGCCGTCGTTTCCGAGCCGCGCATTTTCGGAGTTCGTTCTCGCGCTGTCAAGTGTACTTACCGCCCGGGCATTCGCTCGTCGCTCGGGGCACGCCTGACACGCTCGACGAAGCGCTCGACGAATCGGACAGCGGTGCCGCGGGTCAGGCGCCGGGGACCGGCGGGCCGGGGCGGACGTCCCGGGTCAGACGTTGAAGCGGAAGTGCACCACATCGCCTTCGCGCATGATGTATTCCTTGCCCTCCAGCCGCCACTTGCCGGCGTCCTTCGCGCCGCTCTCGCCGCCGTTCTCGACGTAGGCGTCGTAGCCGACGACCTCGGCGCGAATGAAGCCCTTCTCGAAGTCGGTGTGGATGCGACCGGCGCCCTGCGGTGCCGTCGCTCCGGCTCGCACGGTCCAGGCGCGCACCTCCTTCTCACCGGCGGTGAAGAAGGTCTGCAGGCCGAGCAGCTCGTAGCCCGCCCGGATCACACGGTTCAGTCCGGGTTCGGTCAGTCCCATCTCGCCGAGGAAGTCCGCCTTCTCGTCGTCCTCGAGCTGCACGATCTCCGCCTCGATGGCCGCACACACGGGCACGACGTTCGAGCCCTCGGCGGCAGCATGCTCACGCAGCGCATCGAGCAGCGGATTGTTCTCGAAGCCGCCCTCGTCCACGTTCGCGATGTACATCGTCGGCTTGACGGTCAAGAGGTGGTAGTGGCGCAGCCAGGCGCGCTCGGCGTCGGTGAAGGTCAGCGCGCGCGCCGGGCGCCCCTGGTCGAGCTCGCCGAAGAGGCGCTCGAGAAAGGCCTTCTCGGCGATCGCTTCCTTGTTCGAGGACTTGGCCATCTTGGAGATGCGCAGGATCGCCTTCTCGACGGTGTCGACATCGGCGAGCAGCAGCTCGGTGTCGATCGTCGAGACATCGTCCAGCGGATCGACCTTCCCGGCGACATGGATCACGTCGTCGTCGGTGAAGCAGCGCACGACGTGCGCGATCGCGTCGGTCTCGCGGATGTTGCCGAGAAACTGGTTGCCGAGCCCCTCGCCCTTCGACGCACCCGCGACGAGTCCCGCAATGTCCACGAACTCCATCGTCGTCGGCAGGATACGCTGCGGCTCGACGATGGCGGCGAGCGCGTCGAGCCGCGGATCCGGTACCGGCACGATGCCGACGTTCGGCTCTATCGTGCAGAAGGGGTAGTTCTCCGCCGCGATCTCGGCCTTCGTCAGCGCGTTGAACAGCGTGGACTTGCCGACGTTCGGCAGTCCGACGATCGCGCACTTGAATCCCATCTCTAGACACTCTCCGGACGGGGACGCGGCCTCTGTCGAGTCGCATCCCGGGTGGGGCAGATCGAGCGAACGCTCGCACGGGGGCACGTCGGCCCGGGTTCGACTCAGCCGTTCGCCGGACGGTGGCCGTTCAGGATCTTCATGGCGACATTCACGTCACCGTCGACGAGCGTCTCGGCCTCGCGCAGGGCAAGCTCGATCGCCTCCTCGATCAGACGCTGCTGATCCTGCGGCGCGCGCTTGAGCACATAGCCCGACACCGCGTTCTTGTGGCCAGGGTGCCCGATGCCGATACGCAGGCGCCAGAAGTCGCTGGAGCCGAGCTTCGGAACGATGTCCCGGAGGCCGTTGTGCCCGCCGTGGCCGCCGCCGCGCTTGAGGCGGATCTCGCCGGGCGGGAGATCGAGCTCGTCGTGCGCGATCAGTACCTTCGTGGGGTCGATCTTGTAGAACCGGGCGACCGCCGCGGCGCCCTGCCCGCTGTTGTTCATGAAGTTCGACGGCATGGCGACGTGCACCTTGCGTCCGTTCACCACGGCCGCACCAGTGACGGCGAAGAAGCGCCGGTCGCTCGAGAAGGCCGCACCCCGATCCCGCCCGAAGGCCTCGGCGAACCAGAATCCCGCATTGTGGCGCGTGGCCGCGTACTCGGGCCCGGGATTGCCGAGACCGACCACGAGTTCGAAGGCGACACGTTCACCGGGCATGGGAGCTTTTCGGGCAGTCACGTTCATCGCGCCCCGGTGATTGCCCCGCGGCACCCGCCGGGGCATTCACCGCGCCGCGCGAGGCGCAGGCTCAGTCTTCCGAGCCGCCGTCCTCGTCCCCGGACTCCTCGCCCCCGGCCGGTGCATCGGTATCACCTTCCTCGGTCGTCTCGTCCTCGTCTTCCTCGATCTCGACACGCGGCGCGAGCACGGCGGCGATGACCCGATCGCTGTCGTCGCCCTTCTCGCCGAGGTCCACCAGGCGCACGCCCTCGGGCATCGTCAGGTCGGACAGGTGCACGGCGTCGCCGACGACCATCGCCGACATGTCGACCTCGATGTTCGCGGGAATGTCCCGCGGACGGCAGGCGATCGCGACTTCGTTGTCGTTGTGCGTGATGATGCCGTTCTCGTTCTTGACACCCGGGCAGTCCTCCTCGCCGATGTAGTGCAGCGGCACGCTGACCTGAAGCTCGGCACCGGCGGTGACACGCAGGAAGTCCATGTGCAGGATCTGCTGACGGAAGGGATGGCGCTGCACGTCCTTGAGGATCGCGCGCACCGGCTCGCCACTGTCGACGCCGAGCGTCAGGAGCTGCGAGTAGAAGGCTTCGTTCTCGAGGTGCTTGATGACCTCGTTGTGCTTGAGCTGGACGGACTGGGGGTCCTTGCCGTCACCGTAGATCACGGCGGGAACGAGGTTCTCGCGACGCAGGCGGCGGCTCGCACCTTTCCCGAATACGTTGCGCGACTCGGTCCTGACGTTGATGTCGTCGGACATGTCGATTCTCCAAGGGGATGGTCGGGTGTCGCCGACATGGCGAGCCCGGGGTCTGCCCGCGACCAGGCAGAGCCGCGGAAGTGTATCAGGACGGGCCTAGTCCATGTACACCGAGCTGACCGACTCGTCCTCGTGGATACGCCGGATGGTCTCGCCCAGCATGTCCGCGACCGAGAGCTGTCGGATGCGCCCGCAGGCGCGCGCCTCGTCCGACAGCGGAATCGTGTCGGTGACGACCAGTTCGTCCAGCTGCGATCCCGTGAGGTTGTCGATCGCCGCGCCGGAGAGCACCGGGTGGGTGGCCAGCGCGACCACCTTGGTCGCGCCGTGCGCCTTCAGCGCCTCGGCGGCCTTGCAGAGCGTGCCGGCGGTGTCGACCATGTCGTCGATGATCACGCAGGTACGGTTCTGCACGTCGCCGATGATGTGCATGACCTGCGCCTGGTTGGCCTGCGGCCGCCGCTTGTCGATGATCGCGAGATCGGAATCGTCGAGCTGCTTGGCGATGGCTCGCGCGCGCACCACGCCGCCGACGTCCGGCGACACGACGACCAGGTTCTCGTGCTTCTGGCGCCAGATGTCGAGGAGCAGCAGCGGCGAGGCGTAGACGTTGTCGACCGGGATGTCGAAGAAGCCCTGGATCTGCTCGGCGTGCACGTCGACCGTCAGCACGCGATCGACGCCCGCGACGGAGAGCATGTTGGCGACGAGCTTCGCGGTGATCGGCACGCGGGCAGAGCGGACGCGACGGTCCTGGCGGGCATAGCCGTAGTACGGAACGACCGCCGTGATGCGATCGGCCGAGGCGCGCCGCAGGGCGTCGACCATGACCAGGCAATCCATCAGGTTGTCGTTGGTCGGCTTGCAGAACGGCTGGACGATGAAGACATCGCCGCCGCGCACGTTCTCGAGAATCTCTACCGCCGTCTCCCCGTCACTGAAGCGGGTGAGCTGCACCTTGCCGATCGGCTGCTGCAGATAGGCGGCGATCTTGCGGGTGAGGTCGGGGTTGGCGTTTCCCCCGAAGATCATCAGTCGGCGTTCGCGCATCGGGCTCGGGGATCTTCGAGGGATTTCGGGAAGAGAATGGCTGGGCCGGGAGGATTCGAACCTCCGAATGCCGGGATCAAAACCCGGTGCCTTAACCGCTTGGCGACGGCCCAACTGATATCGACGATGCCCACCAGGGGTGCTCGCCGTCCTGCTCTCCAACGCGACGCCGCTCGCGGCATTCAGCCCGCGAAATCGTACAGCGGCGACGCATTCCTGCCCTTGACCACGTAACCCGTCATGCCCTTCGGCAAGCGATCCTTCAGCGCCTGCCCTTCCGACTCGCTGACGCAGGCGGCAAAGACACAGGCGCCGGTGCCGCTCATGCGAGCGCGGTAGCTGCGATGGTTGCGCCGCAGCCAATCCAGCGCGGCGCGCACTTCGGGGTAACGTGTGCCGACGACCGGCTCGAAAACGTTCCGACTTCGCTCGTCCATGTAGTCCCGTATTGTGATCGGGCTGATGTTGCGCGTCAACTCCGGGTCGTCGAACAGCGCTGCCGTCGAGACCTGCACGTTCGGGTTGACGATCAGGTACCAGGGCTCGGTCGGCGCGACCGGCGTCAGCTTGTCTCCGATGCCTTCCGCCCAGCTCGCCTGCCCGTGCACGAACACCGGGACGTCCGCGCTGACGCTCACACCGATCTCGGCCAGTTCCTTGATGCTCAGCCCGAGGCGCCAGAGTTCGTTCAACGCGACCAGGGTCGTCGCGGCGTCGGAACTTCCACCGCCGAGTCCGCCACCGGTCGGGATCACCTTCGTGAGCGTTATGTCGGTGCCTGCTCGCGTGCCCGAGTGTGCCTGCAGCGCGCGGGCCGCTCGCACGACCAGGTTGTTCTCGGGCGGCACCTCGTTGAACTTGCTGGTCAGTCGGACCTCGTTGTCCTCGCGCACGGCGAACTGCAGCACGTCGCAGAGATTGACGAACTGATAGAGCGTCTGGAGCGTGTGGTAGCCGTCGCTGCGGCGCCCGGTGACGTGCAGGAACAGATTGATCTTGGCCGGAGCCAGCCAGTTGATGGTCAACGTGAGTCCTTTTCGGTGCGATGGACGGACCGACGACGCTAGCCCGCGACGCCGAGCCGCGAAGTGTAACGCCGAGCCTTGCCGCGAGCCAAGTCGCGCGGAATGACGGGCCGGGGAAGCCGTCTCACCGTCCGGGGATCACCCGGCGTTTCGGGGGAGCGTCGGGCCCGATCGAGCCACCCGACGCGCCCGCGTCTCCCGCGCCGATGGTGCCGGCTCCGGCGGACGGGTCCGCGACGGCCGGCGTCGAGGTCTCGTCATCGGCCGTCCAGTCGTGGAGAACCAGCCGGAGCCGGTAGCCCGAGCCCTGCGCCGTGACGAGGCGCGGCAGCGAGAGCCCGGCGACCGTCGACCGGTCGAGCACCCGCGCCTGCCAGCCGACGCCCGCGGCATCCGTCCAGCGCAGGGACTCCAGCCGCCCCCGGTCGTCGCGGCGCACGTCGCGCCCGTCCCCGGGCAGGCCGCGAAGCCATGATGCGAGCTGATCGAGCGGCACCGGCGCGTCGAGCCCGAGCGCCCGTTGCAGGACGGTGTCCGCCGAGTCGCCGACGAGCGGCGGCGCACTCCCTCGCGACAGGCTCGCCTGCCCGTCCTCGGCGCGGACGAGGCGCGCGCTGCCGAGACCGAGGGGGGCCACGAGCTCGATGTCGAGCGCCTCGCCCTGCTGGCGCCAGTCGACCTTCGCGCTCAGGGACTGCTCGTCGTCCCAGATGCCGAGCCCGCCCTGCACGCGAAAGCGGTCGAAGGCGTCGAGTGCCGCGTCGTTCCGGGCGGCGAGCGTGGCCGCGTCGAGCGAGTCGTCGATCGGGCCGAGTCCGTCGTTGCCGCCCGCGACGCAGCCGCCCAGCAGGACGACGACCGCCAGTGCGTGCGCAGGGCGAGCGGTCACTCGGTGAACTTCGCGACCACTCTCAGCAGCACGGCATCGTCCGGCGTCTCGGCGAGGGCTGCGTCCCAGATGGCACGCGCCTCCTCCCGCTTGCCCTGTGCCCAGAGCACTTCGCCGAGATGCGCGGCGATCTCGCCGTCCGGGTACAAGGCGTAGGCACGACGCAGCAGCTCGACCGCTTCCTCGTAGCGCCCCTCGCGGTACCGGAGCCAGCCGAGGCTGTCGAGAATGGCCGCGTCCTCCGGCTCGAGCGCGACCGCCTTCTCGAGCAGGACCGCCGCCTCTTCCAGACGTCGGTCGGCATCGGCCAGGTGGTAGCCGAGCGCGTTCAGGGCATGCGCATTGTCCGGCTGCATCTCGATCAGCTGCTCGAGGTCTCGCTCGAGGGTCTCGGTATCGCCCGCGCCATCGGCCGCGAGCGCGCGGGCATAGAGCAGGTCGCCGTCGTCGGGGAAACGCTCGAGCCCCTGTGTCAGCACGTCGACGGCACTGGCCGGATCCTCCGCCCGCTGGAGCATGCGGCTTTCGGCCACGATCAGGCGCGGCAGCAAGGTCGGATCCGGCAGTTCGGCGCCCAGATCCCGAAGACGGGTGCGCCCGGCCTCGAGGCCACCACCCTGCGCCACGAGCTCGGCCGCCCGGATGCGGGCATCCGCGTACATCGGGCCTGGCTGGACGGCGTCGTAGTGCCCGATCGCCGATGCCCGCTCGCCGTCCCGGTCGTCGAGCCGAGCGAGGTAGAAATTCGCCTGGTCGCCGTGCTCGCCGGTCAGGAGCAGAGTCTCGAGATAGCGACGCGCGGGCTCTGCACGATCGGCGTCGAGCGAAAGCAGACCGATGGTGAGCATCGCGTCCGCATCGTCCGGGGCGAGTTCGTGCAGACGCTCGAACTCGGCCGCAGCCTCCTCGGTCCGGTCGGTCTCGGCCAGCAGTCGGGCACGGCCGAGTCGCAGCCCGACATCGTCCGGGTTCGACGCGAGCGCCGTCTCGAGACTCTCGAAGGCATCGTCCGCGCGCCCGGAGGCAAGCAGTACCCGCGCACGGAGCAACTGCGCGTCGCCGTTGCCGGCTTCCTGCGCGAGCGCGGCATCTGCCGCTGCGAGGGCGCGCTCGCGATCGTTCGCCCGCAGCGCGAGTCGGGCCACGCCCAGGTGCGCCTCCGGCTCAGTCGGATACGCGTCGGCCAGCGCATCCGCGACGACGATGGCCCGGCTCGGGACCTCCTCCTGCAGCGACGCCACCAGGCCGCGCAGCACCTCGGCGCGCGACGCGCCCTCGAGGGTCTCGCCGGCCGATGGTGTCTCGTCGCCTGCCGACCGGTCGCCATCGCTCGCGCCGTCACCGGCCGGGATCAGCGCGACGAGCGCGACGTATGCCTTCGCTGCCGACTTGTCCTTGCCCTGCAGCAGCAGGGACCGGGCGAGTACCTCGCGCGCGTCACGCGCACCGTCGTCGAGCTCGATCCAGCGGCGAGCCGCCTCTTCCGCCTCCGGCCAGCGCCGCCCGTACATCGCGAGCCGCGCCGCCCGATCGGCGACCCTCGGATCGTCGCTGCGCGCGGACGCGGCGAGATAGCCTTCCATCGCGACGCCGAGCTGGCCGCGTCGCCCCGCGAGTTCCGCGATCAGCAGCTGGAACATGAGATCGCCATCGAACTTCGCCGACGCGGCCGAGTCGTCGGCATGCACCACACCGGGCGCCATCGGCATCGCGCTGCAGCCGAGGAGTATCGCGACGGCGACCCCCGACAGGGCCCGACCCGCGGTGCGCGAGCAGACGCGCGCCGCGGCGAATGCGGGGGAGACCTCGAAGGTCTCGGACAGGAGTCTCATGACGCGCACTCTCCGCAGGCATGTCGGGTGACGCGGCCGAGGCGGATCCGGCCGACACATCAGTGTAACCGCGCGGGATGCCACGGGAGTTTTGCTACCATGCAAGGCATCATGTCGCTCCTCGCGCTCGGCCTCAACCACCACACCGCGCCGGTGGATGTCCGCGAGCGGGCAGCGATCGGCGACGAACGGCTCGCCGACGCCTTGCGCGCGCTCACCGACGTCGACGCCGTCGAGGAGGCGGCGATCGTCTCCACGTGCAACCGCACAGAGATCTATTGCGGCACACGAACCGGCAACGTGAAGGCGGATGCCGCCGTTGTCGACTGGATGCACTCCCATCTGGACCTCGGCGCACACCGCGTCGACGATTACCTCTTCCAGCACAGCGATCGCGAGGCGGTACACCACCTCATGCGGGTCGCGAGCGGCCTCGACTCGATGGTGCTCGGCGAGCCGCAGATCCTCGGCCAGATCAAGCGCGCCTACCGCGGCGCGAGCGAGGCCGGCACGGTCGGTCACGCCCTGTCGCCATTGTTCCAGAGTGTGTTCTCCGTCGCGAAACAGGTTCGCACGGACACCGCCATCGGCTCGAGCCCAGTGTCGGTCGCCTTCGCCGCCGTCAGCCTCTCGCGCCAGATCTTCGCCGACCTCCGCCAGCACACCGCCCTGCTCATCGGTGCCGGCGAGACCGTGCAGCTCGCCGCCCGGCATCTCGTCGGCGCGGGCATCGGCACGCTCCTAATCGCCAACCGTACGCTCGAGCGCGCCGAGACCCTCGCTCTCGAGACCGGCGGCACCGCACTCGCCCTCGGGCAGATTCCCGAGATGCTGCCCCGGGCCGACATCGTCATCAGCTCCACCGGCGCCCCGCTCCCGATCCTCGGCAAGGGCGCGGTCGAGAAGGCACTGAAGGCGCGGCGCTTCCGCTCGATGCTGATCGTCGACATCGCCGTGCCGCGCGACGTCGAGGCCGAGGCCGGCAAGCTCGACGGCGTGTTCCTCTACACCGTGGACGACCTGCAGGCGGTCATCGACGAGAACCGCGACTCCCGCCGTGCCGCCGCCGACGAGGCCGAGGAGATCGTCAGCAACCAGGTCGAGCTGTACATGCGGAAGGTGCGAGCACTCGGAGCGAACGAGACCATCCGTGGCTACCGTGAACGGGTGGACGGCATCCGCGTGGAACTCCTCGCCCGCGGCCAACGCGAGCTGGCGGCCGGCAAGGATCCTGCCGCCGTCCTCGAGAAGCTCGCTCACGGCCTCTCGAACCGCATCATGCACACGCCGACGGCGCGCCTGCGACGGGCGGCCGAACGCGGCGACTCTACCCTCGTCGACAACGCCTACTCCTTGCTCGGCCCGCTCGGGCCGGACGACGCGCGATGACGCCTGACTCGTGAAGCTTCACCGGTGACATTCCCTGCATGAAGGCGTCGATCCGTGCCCGGCTCGAAAGCGTCGCCGAACGTCACGAGGAAATCGCCGCCCTGCTCGGCGAGCCGGACGTGATCGGCGATCAGACTCGCTTCCGCGAGCTTTCCCGGGAATACTCGCGGCTCGAGCCCGTCGTCACCGCCTTCGCCGACTACCGGTCCTCGGCCGACGATCTGGATGGCGCCCGCGAGCTGGCGAAGGACGCCGACCCCGAGATGCGCGCCATGGGCGAGGAGGAACTGCCCGCGCTCGAAGCACGTCTCGAGAGCCTCGAGACGAGCCTGCAGCTGCTCCTTCTCCCGAGCGACCCGCGCGACACCCAGAACGCCTTTCTCGAAATCCGAGCCGGTACCGGCGGCGACGAAGCCGCGCTCTTCGCAGGCGATCTCCTGAAGATGTACCTCCGCTATGCGGAGGCCCGCGGCTGGCGACGCGAGATCGTCAGCGAACGCCCCGGCGAACAGGGCGGCTATCGCGAAGTGGTCGTCCGCCTCGCCGGCGACAGCGTGTTCTCCCGCCTCAAGTTCGAGTCCGGCGCGCACCGCGTGCAGCGCGTGCCCGAGACCGAGAGCCAGGGTCGGGTGCACACCTCGGCGGCGACCGTCGCGATCCTGCCCGAAGCCGACGGCGTCGAGGCGATAGAGATCGCCGCGGCCGACCTCCGCATCGATACCTTCCGAGCCTCCGGCGCCGGCGGCCAGCACGTGAACAAGACCGACTCCGCCATCCGCCTCACCCACCTGCCGACCGGCGTCGTGGTCGAGTGCCAGGAAGAACGCTCCCAGCACAAGAACCGCGCGAAGGCGCTGGCGCTCCTCCAGGCCCGCCTGCTCGACGCCGAGCAGAGCCGGCAGCATGCGCAGGAGAGCGAGTCGCGGAAGCTGCAGGTGGGCTCCGGCGATCGCTCCGAGCGGATTCGTACCTACAACTTCCCGCAGGGCCGACTGACCGATCACCGCATCAACCTCACCCTGTACAAGCTGGAGGAAGTGCTCGGCGGCGCACTCGACGAAGTGGTCGAGCCGCTGACCTCCGAACATCAGGCGGAGTTGCTGGCCGAGTTCGGAGACTGAGCGTGCGCCCGTCGGTACCGCGCCGGCAGGCAAGCCACCGAGCGTGCCGCCGAGCGTCCCGCCGATGACCGTCACTCACTGGCTCCGCGATGCACGACACCGCCTCGAGGCCGTCACCGATGAAGGCCCCCTCGAATCCGAACTGCTGCTTCGCCACGTGACCGGCCGCAGCCGGGCGACGCTCATGGCATGGCCCGACGCGACGCTCGATGCGGCACACCTGGACACCCTCGCCGCCCTGCTCGCCCGCCGGCTAGAGGGCGAGCCCCTCGCCTACCTCACCGGCACCCGCGAGTTCTGGTCGATGGCGTTCGAGGTGACGCCCGCCGTGCTGATCCCGCGGCCCGACACCGAAACCCTCGTGGAGCGGGCGCTCGTGCATGTCGCCGACGACCCGTACGGACTGGTCATCGATGCCGGAACCGGCTCGGGCGCGGTGGCGATCGCGCTGGCAACGGAGTGCCCCAACCCCATCGTGGCGACGGATGCCAGTGCAGAGGCGCTGGCGGTGGCGGCGCGGAACGCGCGGCGCCTGTTGCCACCGGGGCGGGTGATGTTCGTGCGGGGGGATTGGTTGGCGGCGTTCGGCAACGGATGCGCCGCGACGATCCTCTCGAACCCGCCCTATCTGGCGACGGGCGATGCACACCTGCTCGCATTGCGGCGCGAGCCCGCCGGTGCGCTGGTGTCAGGCGACGACGGGCTGTCGGCCATCGAGACACTGGCGCGGCAGGCGCGAACCGTCGGTCGCGCGGCGACAACGCTGCTGCTGGAACACGGCGCGGAACAGGGCGCAGCGGCCCGGCAGTGCCTGGCGGAGGCAGGCTGGGAGCGGATTGCGACGTTCGCCGACCTCGCCTCGCGAGAGCGGGTCAGCGAAGGGCGACGAACCGAAACGGACACCCACCCGACACGCGATCGCGCGTGAGCCCGTCTCGCGAAGGAGCTGCGGTCACTGCAGGGTCAAGTAGCCGGAAGGGTTCGTCCGAATGGGTTCCGCCGTCGAGATCAAGGCGCGAAACAACGCGGACTCGTCGTCGCTCAATCGGTAGTCGACGAGCGTCATCGTTACCGAGCCGGGTGACGTGAACGCATGAAGGCGCAACGCGAGGTCGTTTCCCGTGTCCTCGAGAATCGCCTCGAGCTGCGCGCCTGCGCTCCCGAAGGTTGCGCCCAGATAGTGCAAGGTGCCGACCTTCGCCACCCGCGAGCGCTTGCACCGCCGCCACACGTTTTCATGGATCCCTGCGTTCGACACGGCCGTCGGGAACACGAAACGCTCGTCGGGCAGAACCTCCCTCATCGCCGACGGTAGATCCAGCACCTTGTCCACGTCGATCGCCGCGCACCCGCGCTCCAATGGCGCGACCGTACCCTCGACGACCTGGCTGCTCGAGATCTCCCAGGGAACCTCGGACCACCCGTTCTCCGCCGACGCCGGGGGCATCCAGAGCAGGCGAACGTGCCCGGATTCGACAGGGTCGCTCGCGGGGAAGGTGAACGCGTATCGCTTCCCGGACCTCGGCAGGATGTCCTCGAGTCGAATCACCTCCCGGGAGATGATGTCCCCATAGTTCCGGTCCCATTGAATGCCGGTGGCGAGAATTATCATGATTCGTGGAGAAAATGCATGCGTTGACGGCGTCGGCGGCCGCCTTGTCTGACGAGCGTCAGTTCTTCAGGTGCACGTTGTCGACGAAGACGTTGCCGGCCGCGTCGGTTTTCAGGTACACGACGTATTCGAGCCCATCCTCCACCAGCGTCCCGACCGTCGCGTTCTGACCGGATGTACGCATTGCCGCTGCGTTGGTGTCGAAAAAGCGCGTGCCGGCGTCCTCCAGCCGGCCGAGCATCTGCTGGTCCGAGATCACGTTCGGGTAGTAGACGGTCTTTTCCTGCGCAGGCTTGTAGACGACGTTGCCATCGGCATCGCGCACCGGGTTGCCGCGATCCGGGCCGTTTCCATGTACCTGTGGCACACGATACGTCATGTGTTCGCCGATCACCTCTCCGTCCGCGTTCCTGACGAATTCGCTGTCGACGGTCTGCCCCGGGGTCGCCGGCTGCGTGCCTCGCGGGTTCCGCATCACCTCGGCGAAATTGTCGGCGTTGTGCGTCCCACTGATCGACCCCGCACTGGTGATCCTCGGTACGTCGTCCCCCCTGGCATTCTGGACCCTCTCGCCACGTACGACGTGCTCGTCGAAATCAGGCCGGAAAGGTGGTGCCGACAATGTCACCGCCCGCGCGGCCTCCTCCGGAGTCAGGTGTCCCGCCGCGACCAGGTCGTCGAGCTCGTAGCCGCGTAGCTGGCCACTCGTCAGCACATCGTCGAGAACACCGGCTTCACGGGCAGCGAGGATCACGTTGTCCAGAGAGGCGCCGTCCAGACGCGCCTGCCGCGTCAGCTGACCGATGACCTCTGCGAAGTCGCCGGGCTGGACGATGTCGCCCCGTCGAACGGACACCAGGAGGTCGGTCAACCTCGCGACGCTCGCCCCCTTGGTGATCGCGAGCGGCAAGGACACGACCTCCAGCACGACGCCCGCCACCACCTCCGCGTACCGCCCCGCTGCCCAGTCCGCGACGATCGGATCCCGGATGGCGTCCCAGATCAGCGACGGCTCGCGAAAGATCGCCTCGGCGAGCGAGATGCCGGCCTCGATGGTCGCGTGCCCGTCCTTGGCGCTCGGTACCCAGACGGGAATGTCGGCGTCGGGATACAGCTCGCGGAGCAGATCCCCGAGGGTTCCGTAGATCGACAGGTCGTAGTTCAGGTCGATGATGTCGACCCCGAAGTCCAGGATCGCGCCGAAGAAGCCGAACACCGCACGCTTGACCCCAGCCGCCTGAAACGCGGCTTCGACGAAGACGCTCGGTTCGGGTATCTCGTAGATGCCCTCGGTGGGCGACACGCAGCCGATGTGCTCGATCTGCGGCAGTCCGTTCTCCAGGAAGACCGACTCCAGGAAGCGTCCGCTCGGTCCGAGCCCACCGCTTCGGTAGGCGGCTGCCAGATCGGCGAACACGGTGTGGTCGGTGAGTTCGTGCATGAGGTCGTGGAACTCGGCCGACCTTCCGGTGGCGGCGAGTTCGGTGAGCCTCTCGTACTGCGCCTGGGTGACGACCGTACCGTCCAGCCCGGCCTGCCACGGGTGTGGGTCGGGCTTGAGGCCACGAAGGTCGGTGCGGGCCAGCGGGTCGTTCGCGGCGTAGGCGAACGCGTTCGGTCCGCCTTCGATGCCGCTCGGGTCAGGCTGGAGATAGCGACCGGTGGCCGGGTCGTAGTCGCGGCGGTAGTTGTAGTGGGTCCCGGTCTCGGCGTCGTGGTACTGACCGGGAAGGCGGTGCTCGAATCGCACGCGCTCCACGTCGACCGTCGCTTCGCCGAACGGTGCGTAGCGGGCACGCCAGACGATCTCGCCGTCCGCGTCGCTCAACAGGTGCGGCGTCCCGAGGTGATCGGTGTGCACCGCGTACACGGCCCGGCCGACGAAGTGGATCGCCGCCCGGCCGTCGACCTGCACGGTCTGGCGCATCTCGTCCGTCGCGCCGTCGATCTCGGTGCTCAGACGCTCGCCGTCGTACAGAAACCAGGTGACGCGGCGTTCTCCGCCGTCGTGGACGATCTTCCGGACGCGTTCGCCGAAGCCGTTGTAGGCGTACTCGGCGAGCAAGGTATCGCCGTCAAACACACGCACGGGACGCTGTTCGCTGTCGTATTCGTAGCGGCGCTCGCCGATGCGGGTCGGCAGACCGGAAGCGTCGCGGAGCCGCGTCGTGCGCTCGCCGCCGAGGCGATCCGTGGTCGCTGCGAGGCGATTGCCGACATCGTGCCGGTAGTCGGTGCTGCGCACGTCCTCGCCCGGGGGGCGGGTCGCCGATGCGCGTCGGTTCCCGCTCGCGTCGTAACGCCAGGCGAAGTCGCCGAGTATCGTGCTCGCGACGCTCAGCCGACCGCTCCGGTAGGCGTAGCGTTGCACGAGCCCGTTCTCGTCGATGCCGGCGATGTTGCCGTTCGCGTCGAAGCGGTAGTCGAGTCGCAAGCTCTGGCCGGTTTCCACCGACGTCGGCGTGCCGTCAGCGGCGAAAGCGCGTCGGGTGCGCTGGCCGTTGTGGGCGATGTGGCCACTGGTGCCGTCCCGGGCGTCGGTGTCGATCTCGGCCAGCAGCGTCTCCTGCCGCAGGCCTCGAAGCGATTCCCGTGTGACGGCGCGCAGCTGGCCGCGCTCGGCTCCCGCCTCGTGGTAATGGAAGCGGAGCGTCTGTCCGTCGGGGAGGATCTGCCGGATCAGGCGTCCCGACGGATCGTGTTCGTAGCGGGTGACGAATCGTCGCCCGTCCATCAGCCGTGCATGCACGAGCAGATGCCCGTCGGCATCGTGCTCGAAGGTCTCCACGCCGGTCCCGTTCTCGATGCGGACGAGCTGGCCGTTTTCGGGATGGTAGGCGAGCGTGGTGGTGCCGTCCGGACGCACGACGCGCACCGGTCGGTTCGCGGCATCCCAGCGGCGGGTGACGCGTCGGCCCGCCGCGTCCGTCTCCTCGACGGGGTTGCCGGCCGGATCGAGCCTGAATCGCCGCGTGCCGCCGTCGGGCGAGAGAATCGCGACGGTTCGGCCGAAGTCATCCTTCAGGTGCCGCGTCTCCACGCCGCGCGGATCGATGAACGCCACGTCCTGGCCGGCGGCGTCTCGGGCCAGGCGCGCACGCGAACCGTCCACGCCGGTGACGCTCGCGATGCCGCCGAACGCGTCATGGCCGAAGCCCACCCGTGCGCCGGAGTACGGATCCACCAGCGCGACCAGGCGGTCGTGCTCGTCGTACTCGTGTTCGCGCGTCCGCTCGACGAGGTTGCCGTCGGCGTCGTTCCTCGTCCGCCGGGTCGACGTGAGCCGACCTTCGGCGTCGAACACCCGGGCGAGCCTCTCGAACGGCAGGCCGTCGAGGCCGAAGGTCCGCTGACCGACCAGCCGGCTCTCATCGTCCAGTTCGATCTCGGTGACCCGGCCGAGGTCGTCGGTCACGCGCACGAGTCGTCCGGCCGTGTCGTGATCGAAGCGGGTGACGCGACCGTCCTCGTCGGTCACGCCGATGAGGCGGCCCTCGGCATCGTGCCGGTAGTCGATCCCGCGACCGAAGCGCTCGACACGGCTCACCCGCCCTGCGTCGTCGTAGCGCACCCGCACCGGACTCGCCTCGCCGATCGTGAACGCGGTCGGACGGCGATCGGCGTCGAACTCGCTCAGCGTGACGGTCCGTCCGTCCGGCGTGGTCACGCGCGTCATGCGACCGAGCGCGTCCCGGGTGAAGCGGGTTATGTCCTCGACGTCCTCGCGCGGCCCGTCGACGGCCACCAGTTCGCCGTCCGCGTGCGTGAACGTCATCGCACGTTCGATCGGCTCGAAGGTCGTACCGTCGACGCCGCGCGGCGCGAAACCGCGCTCGACGACGCGGGTCACTAGGCCGTCCGCATCGCGCTCGATCGCGGTGGTGCGCTCGCCGTCCGGGTTGATGCTCGGACGCGCGATCAGGACCGGCCGCGGGTCGACGTCGCCTTCGTAGGCGTAGCGCACGACGAGTCGTTCGGTCCCGTCGGGCGCCGTCTCGCGGACGCTCGACAGTCGTCCGGCCGGGTCGTGGTCGTGGAGCCGCGCACTGCCGTCGGGGCGGGTGGCGCTGGCCACCTGGAGATCGTCGGTGTAGCCGTAGCGCACGTCCGGGTCGGGGCAGGTGGCGCAACCGGGACCTTCTCCGCCAAGCAACAAGGCGTGACCGCTGTCGCCTGCCCGCCGCCAGTCGTAGCGACTCGTCCGACCGAGGCTGTCGGTGACGACGGTGCTGCCCGCCTCGCCCCCGGCCGTGTCGACGTACGTGAGTGCCACGCGCTCCACCCCGTTCGCGTGCCCGCTGAACGAGGCGCGACCCGCTTCATCGTAGCGCCAGCTCGCGTACCGCTCGCCGGTGCGATCGGTGATGCCGGTCAGCTGATGTGGCCAGAGCGCGTCCTCGTAGTGGTAGCGCCGCTCGGTGCCGTCGGCGAAGGACACGCGAGTGAGGTTGTGGGTGTTGTCGTAGGCGTAGTCGATCGCCCGACCGTCGGGCAGGATCACGCGACTCAGGTGCCCGGCGGCCGCCACGTCGGTGCGGGTGTCGTAGCCCTCGAGTCCCGGACGGCCTTCGGTGTACTCGAGGGCGAGCACCCGCCCGACCTCGTCGGTGACGCGGGCGAGCCGGCCACGCTTGTAGTAGAACGCCAGGTGCGCCTTGCCGGGGTAGTCGATACGCACAAGCCAGGAGCCGCGGAACGACAACGTCCGGCCGTCGGGCAGGTCCCAGTCGTACTCCCCGTCGGCCGACTCGCGAAGGACCCCGTCGCTCGGCGTGGCCGCCCGCACGACCTGCCGGCCCTCGGCGTCCAGCGAAGCGTCACGAAAGTGCGGGATTCGTGTCCGCGGGTGCGCCGCAGACCTCGCTCACGTCGTCGCCGCAGGAAGCGTTCGTCTGTGCGAGCAGCGGTCCCGGCGCGAAGACGAGCAGCAGCGAGGCGAGGCCGACAAGCGCGATGGCGCGCGTTTCCGACGGTGCGGGCGCTGCCGCTTTCGTCCGGGTCCGGGCAGCGGCGGGAGCGCCATCGCAGGCGCCGTCGGCCCCCGGACGTACGCACGCGGTTTCTGGCGTCATGGTCACTCCACGGACACGGGGTCACCGGCGCGCACGCCGGTCCTGTCTGCGACGACGGACGCCGACCAGCGGGTGTCCCGTGCAGGCCGTCACACTAGGAGAAGGGCTCTGGTCTCATCTCGGTAAAAGGACCTGCGGGCGGCAAGACGACTGTCGACACGGCCGGCTGGAGTGTCTGCCCGACGACGGGGGCAGGTCGGACGCCGCGGCTCGACGCGAGGGAGATCGGGCGGCTCGCGCCGTCGGAGGACCGACCGGGCAGCGCACCCTATCCGAATGGAGACGCCACGCGCGTCAAGATACCGGCATCATCCGGACACTCTCGCCACCACGGATCCCCCGATGATGCCCCGCACCCCTGGCCGTACTTCACTCGCCCGTCGCTTGCCCGCGCTGCCCCTGCTGCCCGTTCTCGCGTTCGCGGCGCTGGCCTTCGACCCGGGTGTCGCAGCAGCCACGACGACGACGCTCGCCCCGATCAGCCTGCAGGTGGTTCGCGGGTCGGCCAGCTCGCAGGGCGTCGGCGTGCTGGCCGAGCGGAGTCAGCGCGGTACCTCGGACGGCTGGGCGGACTACGTCGAGTTCTACGCCTCCGGCAACGGCCTCGTCGCGGACTTCGACTTCGAGCTGCCGGTCGATCAGCTCGACGAGCGACTGCGCACGCTGACGGTCGAGACGAACTACAAGGGCCCGACCCGCGAGTTCCGGCGCTGGGACTGGTCGATCAGGAATGCCCGGAGCAATCGCTGGCAGCTCATCGGCGACAACGTCGATGCGCCGGACTGGCGGTGGGCGACGCAGCGCTTCGAGGTGCCCGGCCAGGACGCCGACTACGTCGACGAACTCGGCCGGGTGAGGCTTCGACTGCGCGCGCCGCGCGCCGGGGATGCGGCGGATCTCGACTATCTCGCGTTGCGGGTGCGGACGACGGCACGATCGCCCGTCGAGTCGGTCGCGCCAGCCCCGACGACGACGACGGCGCCTGCCCCGGAGGCCGCCTTGTCCGCGCCGGCATCGGACGACGGCCGCTGGCGGCCCGCTCCCGGGACCTCGTGGCAGATCCAGTACACCGGCGCGATCGATCTCTCGCTCGATGTCGACATGTACAACCTCGACCTGTTCGACACGCCGAAGAGTCGCATCGACGCGCTGCACGCCGACGGGCGCGCGGTGGTCTGCTACTTCAGCGCGGGCAGCTGGGAGGACTGGCGTCCCGATGCCGGACAGTTCCCGGCGCGCGCGCTCGGCGCGAACATGGCGAACTGGCCGGGCGAGAAGTGGCTTAACGTCGCCGCCCTCGACGCCCTCGCCCCGATCATGGAGGCACGCCTGGACCTGGCCGCGGCGAAGGGCTGCGACGCCGTGGACCCGGACAACATCGACGGCTACAGCAACGCGACCGGCCGGCCGCTGACGTTCGACGATCAGCTCGTCTACAACCGCTTCCTGGCGGACGCCGCCCATGCGCGCGGGCTGTCGATCGGTCTCAAGAACGACCTCGGACAGGTGGCGGAACTCGAGCCCTGGTTCGACTTCGCGACGAACGAGAGCTGCAACGTCTACGACGAGTGCGAGCTGCTGAGCCCGTTCGTCGCCGCCGGCAAGGCCGTCTTCGGCATCGAGTACGTCGGCAACACCGCGACGGTCTGCTCGCGCACCAACGCGCTCGACTTCGACTTCCTCAAGAAGTCGCGACAGCTGGGAGCGGCGCGCGAAGCCTGCCGCTGAGCGCCTTGCACGAGCGGGGCGCGCGTCCGCGACGACGATCGGGCACCTCGGCTACCCCTTCTTGCGAGCGATCACGGACATCGCATCGCCGTTGTTGCTCGGGCGCTTGTAGAGGCCCGACGGGTGCGTACCGAGAAACGGCAGGGGACGGATGTGGATCTTCTTCTCCCCCGTCCACTGGTCGATGACGTACACCTCCTTCGGGGTCTGCGAATGGTAGTAGGCGACGTGATTGTCGTGATTCCGGTTCGGGTAGAAGCCGTCGACGAACGTCGCGATCGGCGTGCCCTTGGCGAGGGAGAGATTGCCGCGCACCTTGTCGCCCTCCCGCCAGGTGCGTGCCTTGCCCGCGCGCTGGCTGTACTGGACGATGGCGGCGCACTGGTGGGTGCCGATGGGCTTCCTGCCGACCAGCTGGTACACGTCACCGTGCGGATAGACCGGGAGTGGCGTCAGCGGGTAGTGATGCGACAGCCAGAACTCGATCTTCACCGCCAGATAGCCGAGCGCGGACTCCTTGCGAACGAATCGCTTCAGGTCGCGGTACTCGCGGTCGGTGACGCGATCGTAGTCGAGCGCGGCATCCAGGATGTTCGTCACGTCATCGAAGGTCAACTTGCCGTCGGCCAACGCCTTCTTCATCGCAAGGCGAAGCGACTTGTCCGGCCTGATGCGCAGGTATCGGTTGACCATGGCAACGTGTCTCGGGCCAATGAGGCGGGACGACGCGGCCACCGGCTGCGTCCCGCTCATTCAATGCGAGCCGGCCGGTCGCGTCAACGTCGCGCGACGCGACTTTCGGACAGGAGCCGCACGTAGCCGGAATCGTCGCGCGGGGGCAACGTCCGTCGGGATCAGAGCGTCGACCCGCCGCGCAGCCGGACCTCGACCGTGCCAGGCTCACGCCCGGGGTCGGACCAGAACACGGCCTGGCCGGAGAGCAGCGGTAGCGAGGAGGCGACCTCGCGAGCCAGCCTTTCATCTTCGCTGAAGAAGTAGCGGACGCCACTCTCGACGATCTCGACGTCTCCCACCTCGGCCGAATCGACTTCGAGGCCGTCGCGCATCAGATTTTCGGCCAAGGTCGTCGCGACGTCCCGGGCGCGGGCGTCGTCCGGTCCGAAGCGAATCGCCACGGTGCCGGCGGGACGCGGCTCGATCTCCCCGCCGAACAGGGGTTGCCAGTCGGACACGGCGAACGCGTCGCCCTCGAAGGCGAGCACACGCCATTCGCGCGGCCTTCCGTCGGGCAGGGGCATGACCGTGGCAGAGACAGCGAGCGGCTCGCCGCGATCGGCATCGAGCGGCACGCTCTCGCCGTCCAGCTCGACGAAGTAGCGCGTACCGGGCGGCTGCTCGCTCGCGGTCCAGACCAGTTCGAGGCTCTGTCGCCCGTCGGCGCCGACGAGCACGGAGGCACCGAGCGGAACCGGTGCGGAAGGGCGTGAACTCGGCACCCGGTCGACGGCGCGAAGCTTCTCCAGGCGCTCGCCGGCAGCGGACAGCGTGGCGGCGGCTCGGCTCAGCCACGCCTCGGCGAGGCCGATGTTCCGCGGCACGCCGTTGCCATCGGTGTACATCAGCGCGAGGTTGTACTCGGCGCGGGCGAAGCCCTTCGCTGCGGCGCGGGCGTACCAGGTGGCGGCCGCGGACGGGCTCGACAGCGGCCCGGTACCGCTGTCGAGCATGACGCCGACGTTGAATTGCGCGCCTGCGTGTCCGCGTTCCGCGGCCTCGAGATAGCGCCGGAACGCCTCGTCCGGATCCGGTGCGACGCCCAGCCCGAGATCGCTGACGAGTCCGAGCTGGAACGAGGCTTCCGGCAGGCCGCTGCGGGCAAGTTCACGCCACAGTTCGACCGCGTCGGCGTAGTCCCGACGATCGAACGCGGCCTGTGCGTCGGCAAGCGTCGCGGCGCGCGCCGCCCCGGTGAAGGACGCGACGGACAAGACGGCAGCCAGCGCGCCCGGGACGAGACCGCGGCAGCGAGACGTCCGGGACGCCACGCGCGAGACGGCAGGGTTACAGCGGTCGCTCATGTCAGCGCCAGGTGATCTCGACGTAGCGGTTCCGCGCCTCGGCCACGCTGTCGTCGGTCTCGACGTTCAGGTCGGTCTCGCCGCGGCCGGCGACCTGCAGCCGGTCGACCGGGATGCCACGTGCGATGAGACCTTCGAGTACCGCTTCGGCCCGACTGACCGAGAGGGAGAGGTTGCGGGCTGCGGAGCCGAGCGTGTCGGTGCCGCCGGAGAGGATCATGACCAGCGGCGAGCCCTCGCGAAAGAGACGCGCGGCCTGATCGAGCACCTCGGCCTGCTCGTCCGAGATCGACGTGCTGCCGACCCCGAAATACACCATCAGGTTCTCGTCGGCCTGGGCGAAGGCTGTCCCGCCGAGGGTGACGCTCATCAGGGCGCCGATCACGCCGGCCGCCAGCGTTCGGCACGATGCACGAGTCTTCATCTTCTTTTCTCCCGGAGTCAGGCAGTCGATCGTACACGGGGGATCGCGACTGTCCGTCGGGCCGGCGGCGAGGAATGCAAATTTCGTGATCCGTTCGAGACTCTGCCCCCCCCCCGGGGATTCAGGTCGCGTGTGTCGACTCGACGCGATGCAGCATGAATCGGCGCAACCACGCGCCATCGTCCTCCCGCGCGAGCCGCGAATGCAGCGTGTCCGCAAGGTCCAGCAAGGTCGCGCTGGCCGTCGCGTCCGCCCGATCGAGGGCGATCGCCGCGCCCTGATACGGCGACGGTTTCGCATCGAGCCGGCGGTAGCGCTCGCCGAGCAGGGCCCGACACTGGCGAACGGCCAGATCCTCCTGCGCGGCCATCGCGACGGTGACGAGCGAGCGCGCGGCCCAGCCGAGCTTGCCCGGCTCACCGAACTCGGCGGGCGGTCTGGCCTGGGAGGCCGATGCGGTCCCGATGCCGAGCGCATGGATGCGATCGAGCGGATGGCGCCCGTGCGCCAGGAGTTCGAGGGTCGCGACCGCCTCGGGGGCATTCGCGACGATCGCGCCGTCGACGAGCACCTCGCCACGCACGAGCCGTGGCGGGAAGTATGTGGGTGCGGCAGCGCTCGCGAGCATCGCCTCCTTCAACGTGATCTCGTCCGCGTCCCGTCCGGCAAGCCCGGCCGAACGCAGCAGCCGGGCGCCGGCACGGGTGTAGCTCATGCAGGGGATGACGAGCGGCGTGTGTATCTCGGAGAGCGTGATCCCCGCGCGATCGCCGAGTACCGCGTCGATGGCCTCGGCGAGAGGCTCGGGGTGATACGGGGCGGCGAACAGGCCGCGCAGCGCGAGCGGCGTCCGACCGGCAAGCCAGCTGCGTTCGGGGAAGATCGCCGGGCCGTGCGCCTGCATGCGCTCGCGCACGGTGCTCGCCGGCACACCGACCGCCAGCGCGCCGGCGACGAGCGCGCCGATCGAGGTGCCGGCGAAGAGATTCACGCAGGCGCCGAACGGGACGCCGTCCGCCTCGATGCGCTCGAGCAGGCGGGCGGTGAACAGGCCGCGGAAGCCACCGCCGGTCAGGGCGAGGATCTGCACTCGCCGCGGTTCGGCCGACGCCGGCGGCGGACCGTCCCCGAGCGACACCGGCGAGGGTGACTCCCGATCGCTCACGGATGATGCAAGCGCAGGCCGAGCGCACGCAGCGTCGCATGGCAGGGCTGCGGCGCCTCGACCAGTTCGATGGGGATATCGTCGGCAAGTGCCTGCGCGACGATCTGGCGGTTCAGGGACGGCAACGAGACGGTCCTTGCCGTCACGGGATCGGTCCAGTCGAGCGGGAGTGCGACGAGCTCGCTCCACTTGAGCGCGCAGCGGGTCGTGAAATCGAGGATGCAGCGACGCGCGGCGAACTGGTGCAGAGCGTCCTCGAAGCTCTCTGTCAGCGGCACCTTCTCCGGTCGGTGCGCCGGCAGGGCGTGCAGCGCCGCCTTCAACTGCCCGATGGAGACGACACTGACGAGCAGCTCGTGCAGGTGCTCGTCGAGCGTACCGGCCCAGCGCGCGACAGGCTGCTCAGGGTCGCGTCGCACCAGCTCGACGAGGGACTGGGTGCTCAGGAGGTAGCGGGCCACGGGGCGGTCGTCGCTCGATCCGGACGGTCGGTCCCGGTGTGCCGTCTATCGCTCGCCACTCGCCAGCGCCAGGGGCGGCGCCTCGTGTTCCTCGGGCACCTCGAGCGTCACGCCACTGCCGGGCAGGCCCTCGCTGGGGGCGAACAGCGCGCCCCAGGTGCGCGGTCCGGTGGAACGGGCGACGATGCGGGACAGTTCCCGAACGGACATCATCACGACCGGATCGCGGAGCCCGATCACCTCGATCGAACCGTCGTGGCAGGAACTCATCACTTCGGTCAGCTTGGCCTTGGCGTCCCGCACCCGCCAGGGGCTGGTCCGGCTCATGGGGCGAAGTTCCTGCAGGACCGCATCGACATCGCTCTCTTCTTCGGCTCGCACGCAGACGTCCTCCTCGGTTCGTGAGCTGCTTGTCGACCGATGATGCGGGAAGTGGACCACCATATCAAGGAGGTGGTCCACTTCGTGATCGACTTCATGACGCAAAGGCGCACGCCCGTCCTCGGCGCGTCCGGGTTCCGCGCGCCGACCTTCCGGCACGGCCCCGGTCTCAGGTGCGCTCGGTCAGGTGCGCTCGCGCACGTGCGCGACGAAGTCGGCGTCTATCGTCTTGTCGACGAAGAGGCCGTGTCGGCGCTTGTACTTCGCCACGGCACCCATGGTCTTCGCACCGGGGATACCGTCGACCGGGCCGTGGTAGAGGCCGAGCGAGCGCATCGCTTCCTGAACGAACATCACGTCGTGCGTGGGAGCGATCGGCGAGCCTCGGTCGTTCGTGGGACGGGGCTTCACCATGGCGACCGGCCTTCAGCGAACGGTGAACGCCCTGAGGCCGACGAAGGTCTGCCCCTCCACGACCAGCGTGTTGTTGGCGATCTGCCAGAGCGCATTCGCACCGTCGTCGCGCACGCGGGCGACCACCCGGTAGAACCACTCGCCGGCGGCGAGCTCGACCGCGAGCTGCACCCGTCTATCCGGATCCGACGGTGCGACGCCTCCACCGGAATCGGCCACGCCGTTCGCCTCGAGCACGATCGTGCCGGGCGCGAAGTCCGGGGACGAGGCGACGGCGACGTCGTAGACGAGCGTGCCGCCGGAGACGGCGAAGGCGGGCTCCCACGACAGGACTGCCCCGCCGACGCGTGACAGCGGGGTCTTCAGGAACGGGGGCAACGGCATGTGCGGACCGTCGAGCAGATGCGAGAGGTTCGACTGCACCGTCCCGGCGAGCGAGGCCACATCGGCGTCCCAGACCCCCATGTTCGCCGGTTCGCGCACGCCGGCCACGTTGCCGATGTCGGGCGCACGCGCGACGATCGGGCGGATCAGCGGGGCGTAGGAGGCGACGCGCGCGTCGACCTCGGCACCCGAGAGCGGGCCGGCTCGCAGCGTCCGCGCCGTCTGCACCAGGGCCTCGTAAGTGCCGGGTTCCTGAAGGAAACGACGCGTGAACAGATTGTCGTGCCAGCGCGCGAAGCCGTGCACGAGGCGTGCGCGGAGCGCCGCCGGCGCGAACGAATCGACCAGCTCGGGCTCGGTGCGGAACGCGTTGTCGTAGTCCCAGGGAAGGAACCTGAACCGCGGCGAGTCGATCGGGCGGCGGAGGTAGTAGTTCTGCGAACCGACATCCTGTTGTCCGAGCAGGATGTTCGAGGCGAGCCAGGCGAGCACGTTGTCACGCTCGAAGCGCGCGTCGAGCGTGCGGGCGAACGGGACACGCTGGTCGGACACGGCGGTGATCGCCTCGACGAGCGGTGCGTGATCGTCGCCGCGCTTGATCGAGACCACGGCCTCGAACGCGGCCTCGTCGAGCGGCTCGCCGTCGGCACCGAGCGCGAGCGAGGCCAGCTCGGACGGCTGGAACTGAAGTTCCTCCGCCTTGTAGAGCCCGTCGTCCGCGTCGAATCCGCGATTGAGGAGGTACTCGCGCCCGACATGCTCCACGTGCGTGTAGAGGCCCTGATCGACCGGCCCCGTCCCGTCGTCGATGGCCAGCTGCACGAACTGTGTGCGCAGGCTCGCGAGTTCCGGCACGCCCTGCATCAGGTCGAAGGCGAGCTTGTTCCGCATGCGGCTTCGATCGAAGGGATGCTTGTTGAGCTGCAGCCGCCGCTCGCCGCGCCAGAGCGGTGCCGCCTTGTCGAGCTTCACGCGAAACGACTTCTGAGGCGCGGTTCGCGACGTGGCCCCACGTTGGCGCAGTTCCGCATTCGGGGTGTCCACCGCACCGGACTCGGCGTAGTCGTCGGCGGCGAAGCGCACCGGTATCTCGGCCTCGAAGGCGTCGTCGCCGTCGATGTCGGCGAGCACGTCGGCAAAGGTACAGCCGTCACTCACGGCGACGGTGCAGGGGCCGGGCGTACCGGGGAGCGTCGTCACGGTCACGGCCGTCACGTCGACGGCGTCGTAGCCATCGGCCCCGTAGAATCTCGCGAGTTCGACCGGGCCGACCGGACCGACCGGCAGCTCGCGCTCCGGCCGGGTGTCGGCAGGTGCTTCCTCCGTCGAGCCGGCAACGGGTTCCTGCTCGAGCGGCCCGCCGTCCGACTCCGGGGCGGGATCACCGTCGACGCCGTCCCGGCCCATGTCGCCGACAGCGCCCGACCCTGGGCCCGCGTTCTCGTCGACGGTCGGCCCGGTCGCCGCGGTCGAGGAATCTGCCCCCGACTCATCGCCGATACCCGACTCATCGGCGATACCCGACTCAACGGCGACACCCGACACAGGGACGCCCCCGGCGCCGTCCGCGCTGCCTTCGAACCCGTCATCGACGGGCACTGGCGACGCGCGCGACGTCGAGTCGCTGCAGGCGGCGAGGGCGAGCGAGGCGAGGAGCGGCATCGCGAAGGAGCGGAATCGTGACGATCGGAGCGGCATGGACGGGGCCGAGGGCATGGTCGAGGCAGATGCCGCGCACGCTACCACGGAGGAGCGGCGGGCTTCCCCTCCGCCGATCATGTTTCCGGCCGCCCGATACACGCGAGTCGACGTGCCGGCGACCGCCCGGCCGGACGCCTCAATCGTGCGGGTAGCTCCCGTCGAGCTTCTCGATCAAGGTCTGCTGGGCACTGAACACGCCGTCCTCGCCCGGCTGTCGGCGCACGTACTCGCCATTCGCGTCCATGTCCCAGGCGAAGGCATCGTCGCGAAGGTAGACATCCAGCGCTTCCTCCTTGATGCGTCGACGCGCTTCGCCCTCGACGGGTACGGCGATCTCGACGCGATTGAAGAAGTTCCGCGGCATCCAGTCGGCGCTCGAGAGGTACAGCGACTCCTTGCCGCCACCACCGAACCAGAACACGCGGGAGTGCTCCAGGAAGCGCCCCAGGACGGAGACCACCCGGATGTTTTCCGACAGCCCGGGTACCTGCGCCTTCAGCATGCAGATGCCGCGCACCACGAGCTCGACCCGCACGCCGGACTGCGACGCCAGATACAGCGCGTTGATGACGCCCGCGTCGACCAACGAGTTCATGCGGGCGATCACGTGCCCCTGTCCGCCCTCGCTCGCGATGCGCGTCTCCTCGGCGATGCGCTCGATCACGAAGCGGTGCAAGGCGAACGGGGCCTGCACGATCTGCTTCATGTCGAGCGCCTGGCCGAGGCCGGTGAGTTGCAGGAAGACCTTGTGGACGTCGTCAGTAAGACCCTTGCTCGAGGACAGCAGACTGACATCCGTGTAGGCACGGGCGGTCGTCGCGTGATAGTTGCCCGTGCCGACGTGCACGTAGCGCACGAGCTTGTTCTTCTCCCGGCGCACGACCAGCAGCATCTTCGCGTGCGTCTTGAACCCGACGACGCCGTACACCACCTGGATACCCGCTTCCTGCAAGCGGTTGGCGAGGTGGATGTTCGCCTCCTCGTCGAAGCGGGCGCGCAGCTCGATGACCACGGTCACGTCCTTGCCCGCGCGCGAGGCTTCCATCAGCGCCTGCACGAACAGCGACTTCTCGCCGGTGCGATAGAGGGTCTGCTTGATCGCGAGCACGTCCGGGTCCGACGCCGCCTGGCGGACGAACTCGATCACCGGCACGTAGGACTCGTAGGGGTGATGGAAAACGATCGGCGAGCGCTGCGCGATCAGGTCGAAGATGTTGCTGCCGGTCTCGAAGGCCGGTGCGATGTGCGGCGTGAACGGCGCGTACTTCAGGTCGGGGCGGTCGATCTCGTCGGGAATGGCCACCAGACGATTGAGGTTCACCGGTCCGTCGACGCGATAGACGTCGGTGTCGCCGAGTCGGAACTGACGCTGCAGGTACTTCACGATGCGCGGCGGGCAGTTCGCCGCGACCTCGAGCCGCACAGCTTCGCCGAAGTTTCGCTGCACCAGCTCGCTCTCGAGTGCGCGCCGAAGGTTCATCACTTCCTCCTGCTCGACGTAGAGATCGCTGTTGCGCGTCACCTTGAACTGATAGACGCCGAGCGGCTCCATGCCGTTGAACAGGTGGGTGATCTGCGAGTGCACGATGGAGGAAAGGAACACGAAGCCGTGCGGCAGTCCGCAGATGTCCGGCGGCACCGGGATCACGCGCGGCAGGGAACGCGGCGCGCGCAACAGCGCGAAGCCCGGGTCACGCCCGAAGGCGTCTCGTCCCTTCAGGTCGATGATGAAGGTCAGGCTCTTGTTGGTCAGGCGCGGGAACGGGTGCGCGGGGTCCAGCCCGAGGGGCGAGAGCACCGGGGCGATATCCCGCTCGAAGTACTCGGCCACCCACTCGCTCATGCGCGAGTCCCATTCCTGACGGGCGAAGAAGCGGATGTTCTCGTCGGCGAGCGAGGGCAGCAGCACCTCGTTCAGCAGCGCGTACTGGTGCTCGACGAGGGCGTGCGCCCGCGCGGTGATGGCGTTCAACTCCTGCTGCGGCGAGAGCCCGTCGATGCCGGCGCCTTCCACCCCGCCAAGGATCTTCTGCTTGATGCCGGCGACGCGCACCTCGAAGAACTCGTCGAGGTTGCTGCTGGAGATGCAGAGGAAACGCAGGCGCTCGAGCAGCGGGACCTTCTCGTCACTCGCGAGCGCGAGCACGCGCTCGTCGAAGGCGAGGAAGGAGAGTTCGCGATTGCCGAGCGGCGTGGTGCCGCTGTCCGGTCGACGGAACTTCTCCGGACGCCGTGGCGGGTTCGCGGGCACGATCGCCGTGCTCGAGCTGCCCTTGTTCGACTTGCCGCTGCCACTCGCCATCGTCAGTCTCTCCGTCGTCCGTTCGTCGTCAGGTCGCGGCCGTCGCGCCCGTCGTTGCCCTCCTCACCGCCTGCGACGCCACTCGCTCCCTCGCGGGCCTCGCCTCCCCGCACCTCCTCGTCGAGCGCGGCAAGGCGCTCGTCGGTCGCCGCCTTCAGCGCCGGCCAGAGCGTGGCGAAGACCGCCTCCAGCGGCGCGACGAACGACGGCCCCCGAGCCGCCGCGAGCGTGAGTACTGCCATGCGTGGCGAACGCCGCGACAAGCGCTCGAGCGTCTCGCCGATGGCCGCGACGTTCGCGTTGCCCTCGAGCAGTCCGGTGCGCCGCGCGTCGTCCGCGAACCGCGCGAGCGAGGCGGGCAGCACCGACGCGTGCACGGACAATGCCGTGTCCGCCCACCGGGCGTGCGTCGCGAGGTCACGCCCCGCAGGGGCCGGCCAATCGCGGGCGAGCAGGTGATCGAACACGACGTCCATCACGATGCCGGCATGCCGGCGAAGCGCCGGATCGAACGACGCCCGCGCCGCCGCCACCGCCGGGTGCGCGTCGGTGAAGGCATCCATCCGACGGTGCAGGCGGATGCCCGTGGCCACGCGCGGCGGGTAGGCCGAGAGGTCCCGCCCCCGCACGAAGTCGCCCGCGAACTGTCCGGCGAGCAGCGCCGGGTCGTCGTAGGCGAGCGCGGAATGGGCGAGGAAGTTCACGAGGCTGCATGATACTCGCGATATGCTTCAGTCTCATGGATCCCTCCGCCGACCGCCGCCACGCCCGCCATCTCTCCCTGCCGCAGATCGGTGAGGCGGGCCAGGCGAAGCTCGTCGGCGCTCACGTGCTGGTGGTCGGCCTCGGGGGACTGGGCTCGCCGGTCGCGTTGTACCTCGCCGCCGCGGGCGTGGGGCACCTGACCTTCGCCGACTTCGACACGGTGGAGCTCTCGAACCTGCAACGCCAGATCGCGCACTCGACGCCCCGTGCCGGAATGGCGAAGACCGAGTCGGCACGCGAGGCCTGCCATGCGATCGACCCCGCCATCCGCATCGAAACCCTCGAGCACGGTCTGGACGCGGACGACCTCGCCGAACTCGTGCCGCGCTGCTCGGTAGTCGTCGACTGCAGCGACAACTTCCCGACACGCTTCGCGATCAACGCCGCCTGTGTCGCGGCGGGCGTCCCGCTCGTCAGCGGCGCGGCGATCCGCTTCGACGGGCAGGTCACGGTCATCGATCCGCGCGTCGCGGGGGCCCCCTGCTACCGCTGCCTGTACGCCGCGAACGCGGACGACGACGGCGTGGACGGCTGCGCCGAGGCCGGCATCCTCGGGCCGGTGGTCGGGATGATCGGCTGCGTCCAGGCGACCGAGACGATCAAGCTCCTGTGCGGTATCGGCGAGTCGCTCGCCGGGCGGCTGGTGCTGTTCGATGCACTCGGCATGGAGTGGAACGAGATCCGGCTCGCACGGCGCCCGGATTGCCCGGTATGCGCCGGACGGCACTGATCCGGCGGGTCTAGTGCTGGACGTCCTCGTCCGCCTCGATCGCCCCGGCGAAGAGCGCGGCGACGTCCACGGCATCGTAGTGATAGTCGGCGTCGCAGAACTCGCAGGTGATGTCGACCGCGCCCTGCTCGACGACGATGTCCTCGACCTCCGCCTGCCCCAGCCCTTGCAGCATGGCGTCGGTGCGGGCACGCGAGCAACTGCACTCGAAGCGCACCGGTGACTCTTCGAACAGGCGAACGCGCTCCTCGTGGTAGAGCGCGTGCAGCAGCTCGCTCACGGCGCGCTCGCGCAGCTCCACCGGTTCGAGGGTGGCGGCCAACATCGAGGCCCGACGCCACCCGTCGGCATCGCGGCCTTCCCCGTCCTGCAGGCGCTCGCGCGCCGGCAGCTTCTGCAACAGCACGCCGGCGGCGACGCGCTCGTCGACGGCGATGACGAGCTCGGTCTGGAGCTGTTCGCTGTCGCGGAAGTAGCGAGCGAGCGCATCGGCGAGCCGTGTGCCCTCGAGCATGACGATGCCCTGATAGGGCTCGGCCTTCAGCGTCGCCTCGATCGTGATGACCAACCGCGCCTCGGTGCCGAACAGCGCGCCGAGCTCCACCCCGTCGGTGGACGCGGCCGGCAGCGAGTCCGCCTTCCAGCGGGCCAGGCCGCGCGCGCGACCGTCAGCCGTCACCTGCACGACGAGCAGGTGCACCGGACCGTCGCCGCGCACCTGCAGGGTCATGCGTCCCTCGAACTTGACGGTGCCGGCCAGGAGCAGCGCCGCGACGAAGGCCTCGCCCAGCACGTCGCGCACCACGGGCGGGTAATCGACCCGGGCGAGCGCCTCTCGCCACGTGTCGTCGAGCTGGCAGACCTGACCGCGTACGTCACAGGACTCGATCAGGAACCGCTGGCGGTTGTCTCGCGTGCGCACGACGATCGGCCCGTCAGTCGAGCAGGAAGATCGTGTTGACCACAGAGCGCACGCCGGGGACCTCCAGCGCTGCCTGCTCGGCCGCCACGCGCTGCCTATCGGTGTCGACGAGCCCACTGAGCCGGACCGTGCCCGCGTCGAGCGATCGGGCCTTGAGCGAGAAGCGCGCGAGTTCGGGGTTCGCCGACAGCGCCTCGATCACCGCATTCGCGAGCGGCGAGTCGTCCGAGAGCGAGGGCGTGATGCCCTCGAGCGACACGCTCTCGCACGCGCCGGCGAACAGCGGCAGCGCGATCGCCAGCGCCAGCCAGCCGGGCGCGCCGGAAGGGGTCACACGGTGCCGGGAGGCGGCACGAACGGCGGACGAGAGAGGCATGCGGGACTCCGGAATCGCGGCCGGCAATCGTAGCACCGGGGCCATCGGCCTCAGCCGTAGGCGTGCAGCCGGTTGTAGAGCGTCTTCAGGCTGATGCCGAGGATCTTCGCGGCCTGCCGCTTGTTTCCGCCGGTGAACTCGAGGGTCGCGAGAAGCAGCCGCTTCTCGACCTCCCAGAAGCTGTTGCCGACGAGATGGGCGGCGGGATCGGCACTGCCGTCGGACAGGGCGGGCACGAATACCTTGTCGACCTCGATCTCCTCGTCGGGCTCCGTGCCCGCGTACGCGGCGCGCAGGGTATTGCGGAGCTCGATCACGTTGCCGGGCCAGGCGTAGCTCCGCAGGCGCTCGCGCAGCTCGTCCGACAGCGCCTTGTCGGTACCGGTGAGCGCGTTCAGATCGGCCACCGCGCGTTCAGCGATCTCCAGCGTGTCGTTCTCGCGCTCGGACAGCGGCGGCACCGTGACGACCGCCTCGGCCAGTCGGTAGTAGAGGTCCTCTCGCAGCCGGGATTCGGCGAAGGCGTCGGCGACCGGCTCGCGCAGGATCGCGAGCACCGCGCAGTCCACCTCGACCGCCTCGAAGCCACCGACCGGCATGACCTGGCCGGTGGACAGGAAGGTCATGAGCTTCGACTGCAGCGCATCCGGCAAGCGCGAGACGTCGTCGAGCACGAGCGTGCCGCCCTTCGCGGAGACGATATAACCCTCGACCGCGCCCTGCCCGTCCTTGTCGGCGACGCGACCGAAGAAGCGCGCCGCTGCCGCCTCGTCCACCTCCTGCGGGCAGACGACGTGCAAGGCCCGACCCTCCGCGCGGCTCTCGTGATGGATGCTGGCCGCGATGTTGCGCTTGCCGACGCCGGAGGCCCCCAGGATGACGGCCCGAAGCGGCGTGTTTCGCGCGACACGCTGCACCGCATGACGCAGCAGCCGCGCGGCCTCGGACGTGCCGACCAGCCGCGCCGGCTCGATGACCGGCGGGGCGGCGGGCGTCGCGACGCCGATCTGCCGGTCCTCGCGCGATTGCACGACACGCCCGACCACACGATGGATTTCCGACAGCTTGACCGGCTTGACGAGGAAGTCCGCGACGCCTGCCCGGAGGCTCTCCAGCACGCGTTCCTGGGATCGGGAGCCGCTGATGACGATGAAGTCATCGACCCCGTCGCTGCGCAGCTCGTGAACGATCTGCACGCCGTCGCCATCGGGCATCCCGAGGTCGACGATCACGAGTCGCGGCCGGTTGGCGCTGGCGGCGGCACGGGCCTCCTCGAGCGTCAGCGCGACCGTGACGTCGTGCCCCAGCGCAGTGACCACCCGGGCGATCGCCTCCGCCGTGGCCTGGTCGTCCTCGATGACGAGTGCGGGATTCCCTTGAGACATGGGTGCGGTGTCTGGTGAACGAACCCGCGGCGAGCAGTCACCACGTGGACGGTTCGCCGTCGAGGCGAACGAGATGACTGACGTTATTGTCAATCTCGCCTGACATCAACCGTTCGCGCAGCCTATGCCCATGAAAAAAACACAACGCCCGGCGCTCGACGCGATCGCTCGTTTCTGTTTCACAGGGTCGCGCGCGCGCACGGCCGACCCGCGCGAAGCCGGTGCTATCCGCCGCCCGGCTCCCGCATGTTCGACGGCAACCAGGTCGCGAGCTCCGGCACGGCCATGAGCACGAAGACCATCAGCACCATGATCAGGAACATCGGGATCGCCGCCCGCGCGATGTAGCCCATGCCGTGCCCGGTCATGCCCTGGAGCACGAACAGGTTGAAGCCGATCGGCGGCGTGATCTGCGCCATCTCGACCGCGACGACGACGAAGATGCCGAACCAGATCGGGTCGATGCCCGCCTCGCGCACCATCGGCTCGACCACCGCCATGGTCAGCACGACCGAGGAGATGCCGTCGAGGAAGCAGCCGAGCACGACGTAGAAGACGAGCAGCGCGAGCAGCAGCTCGGTGCGCGAGAGCGACAGGGAGCCGATATGGTCGGCCAGCTGCCGCGGCAGCCCGGTGAACCCCATCGACAACGAGAGAAAGGCCGCACCCGCGAGGATCAGCGCGATCATCGCGGAGGTGCGCGTGGCGCCCATCAGGCTCTCGCCGAAGCTCGACCAGGTGAGCGAGCCCTGCAGTGCGGCGAGCGCCAGCGCGCCGAGCACACCGAACGCGGCCGCCTCCGTGGCGGTCGCGACCCCGAGGTACATCGAGCCGATCACCAGCGCGATCAGCGCGAGGAGCGGCAGCAGGAAGCGGCTGTTCGCGAGCTTCTCGCCCAGGGTCGTGCGGGGCTCCTTCACGGGCGAGAAATCCTTCGAGAACGTCGCCGCGAGCGCGACATAGCCCATGAACATCAGCGCGAGCACCAGCCCGGGAACGACGCCCGCGAGGAACAGCTTGGTGATCGACTCGTTGATGGTCACCCCGTAGACGATCAGCGTCAACGACGGCGGGATCATCAGACCGAGCGTCGCCGCCCCGGCGAGCGTGCCGATGACCAGACGCTCCGGATACTCGCGCCGGCGCAGTTCCGGAATCGACATGCGCCCGACGGTGGAGAGCGTGGCCGCGGACGACCCGGAGACCGCGGCGAACACCGCGCAGCCGACGATGTTCGTGTGCACGAGCCCACCCGGCAGGCGCGCCATCCACGGCGCGAGGCCGCGGAACATGTCCTCCGAGAGTCGCGTCCGGAAGAGGATTTCGCCCATCCATATGAAGAGCGGCAACGCGATCAGTGTCCAGGAGGAACTCATCGACCAGATCGTGGTGATCATCGCGTCGCCGGGTGCGCGGGAGGTGAAGAGCTCCATGCCGATCCAGGCGACACCCATCAGTGCAAGCCCGACCCAGACGCCGCTGCCGAGCAGCAGCAGGAGCACGAACAGGAAGATGACGATCGGTGCGAGAGATTCCACGGTCAGATCGTCTCTCGCACGATGTTGTCGCGCCCGGCGAAGGCTCGCGACAGGAAGTTGTCCCAGAAGCACAGCGCGAGCAGGCAGGCACCGATCGCCATGCCGAGCTGCGGAATCCAGAGCGGCGTCGCGTCCTGCCCCTGGCTCACGTCCTGGAAGCGGTAGGACCATTGCACCGCACGCACCGCGTACCCGGCGAGCAGAGTCGTCGCGGCAGCACCCGCGAACAGGCACCACAGATCGAGGAGATGGATGCGGCGCGCGTTGCCGCGCGAGGCGAGCGCCTGCTGCAGCAGCGTCACCCGAATGTGCGCCCCCCGGTTCAAGGTATGCGCGAAGGCGAGGAACGAGGCGGCTGCCATGCAGTACCCCGCGTAGTCCGGCGCGCCGCGAAAGACGACGCCGGTCCAGCGCGCGATCATCTGCAGGACGATCAGCACGAGCATGACCACGAGAAAGCCGCCGGCAACCATGCCCGCGCCGTCGTAGAGCGCGTCGAGAAAACGTCGTGCGGACTTCATCGGCGGGCGCTCGTCGAGGACGGGAAGGCCGGCGGCACGAACCGCCGGCCGTCGATCAACGGGAGCGGTAGGCGTCGACGATCGCCTGCCCTTCCTCGCCGGCGCTCTCCAGCCATTCGGCCGTCATGGTCTCACCGATCGCCTCGAGCTCGCCGACCAGCTCGTCGCTCGCCGGCCCCACTTCCATGCCGCCGTCGGCGAGGCCCTTCAGGGTGAAGTCGGTGTAGGCGCGAGCCGCCTCTCCGCCGCGCGACTCGGCCGCGTCCGAGCAGCCCGTGATGACGTCGCGGGCCGCGTCGTCGAGGCCCTCCCACAGGCCCTTGTTGACGATGACGTAGTTGCGCGGCAGCCAGGCATCGACCTGGTAGAAATGCGTCAGGCTCTCCCAGACCTTCTGATCGTAGCCGGTCGCCCCGGAGGAGATCATGGACTCGGCGACGCCCGTGGCGAACGCCTGCGAGACTTCGGCCGCCTCGATCGTCACCGGCGCCATGCCGGTGAGTTCGGCCAGCCGCGCGGTCGTGTTGTTGTAGGAGCGGAACTTGATCCCGTCCATGTCGGCCACGCGCTCGACCGGCTTCTTGAAGTACAGGCCCTGCGGCGGCCACGGCACGGCGTACAGCAGCACGAGGTCCTGCTCGTCCAGCACCTTCTCGATCGTCGGCTTCGCCGCCGCGTAGAGCGCGTCGGAGTCGTCGAAGGAGGTCGCCAGGAAGGGAATGGAGTCGAAGCCGAACACGGCACTCTCGTTCTGATGCCCCGACAGCAGTCGCTCGCCGATGGGCGCCTGACCGGTCTGCACGGCACGCTTGATGTCCGCGCCCTTGAAGAGCGAGCCGCCCGGGTGGGTGACGATCTCGACCGCCCCGGCGGTGCCATCGGTGACGCAGGTGCCGAACTCGGCCGCGTTCTCGCTGTGGAAGTTGGTGGCCGCGTAGGCGAGTGGCATGTCCCACTTCTCGGCGGCAGCCGTGCCGGACAGGGCGAGACCGCACACGGCGGCGACAGCTGACGCCAGCAGCGTGGTGGGGGCGAGACGGATCGACGTCTTCATCAGGCAGGCTCTCGAAGGGTGACGGAACGTCACTACACCCTAGCCTGCCGCTCCCCGGGTGGTCAATGCGAGGCTGCCGTCCGGCGAGCGCGACTCGCCCTGCCCGCACGCGCGACTCAGCCCGCCGCCAGGCGCTCCTTCATCATCCGGCTGACCTCGCCGGGGTTGGCGTTCCCGCCCGAGGCCTTCATCGCCTGCCCGACGAGGTAGCCGAGCAGCTTCTCCTTGCCGCCGCGGTAGTCGGCGACCTGCGCGGGGTTCTCCGCGATGACCGCGTCCACCAGCGCACCGAGCGCGCCGGTATCGCTGACCTGCCGAAGCCCGTCGCGATCGATCACGTCGTCCGCCGACAGCGAGGCGTCGTTCCAGAGCGCATCGAACACGCGCCTCGCCGCCCGGTTCGAGAGGCTGTCGTCCTCGACGCGCGCGACCAGACCCGCCAGACGCTCGGGCCCGATCGCGGCCTCCGTCAGCGCGACGCCATCGGCATTCAGCCGCGCCGAGAGTTCGCCGAGCATCCAGTTCGCCGCGCCCTTGCCGGACACTCCGTCGACGGCGAGCATCGCCTCCAGGTAGGCGGCCGACGCGCGCTCGCGCGTCAACGTGGCCGCCTCGCCGGGGCGCAGGCCATGGGTCTCGATCAACCGTGCCTGCACGGCGGCGGGGAGCTCGGGCAGGCCCGCACGCACGCCGTCGACGAACGCCTCGTCGATCACCAGCGGCGGCAGGTCCGGGTCGGGAAAGTAGCGGTAGTCGTTCGCCTCCTCCTTCGAGCGCATCGCCCGCGTCTCGTCACGGTCGGGGTCGTAGAGACGGGTCTCCTGCACGACGCGGCCGCCGCCTTCGAGCAGATCGATCTGGCGCTCGACCTCGAAGTCGATGGCGCGCTCGAGAAAGCGGAAGGAATTGACGTTCTTCACCTCGGTGCGAGTACCGAGCGTCGTCGTCCCCGCTCGCCGCACCGAGACGTTCGCGTCGCAGCGAAACGAGCCTTCCTGCATGTTGCCGTCGCAGATGCCGATCCAGCGAACCAGCGCGTGTACCTGCCGCGCATAGGCGACCGCCTCGATCGCCGAGCGCAGGTCGGGCTCGGACACGATCTCGAGCAAGGGTGTTCCCGCTCGGTTCAGATCGATGCCGCTCGCCCCGGGAAACGCGTCGTGAACCGACTTCCCCGCATCCTCTTCGAGGTGCGCGCGGGTGAGTCCGACGCGCTTGATCGCGCCGTCCTCGAGGGCGACGTCGATCGTTCCGCGTCCCACGATCGGGTAGCTCATCTGCGAGATCTGGTAGCCCTTCGGCAAGTCGGGGTAGAAGTAGTTCTTGCGTGCGAAGGCGGACATCAGTCCGATCTCGGCGCCGGTGGCGAGCGCGAAGGCGACCGCCATGCGCACCACCTCGGCGTTCGGCACGGGCAGCACGCCCGGCAAGCCGAGATCGACCGCCGAGGCCTGCGTGTTCGGCTCGGCGCCGAAGGTGGTCGGCGATCCGGAGAAGATCTTCGAACGCGTGGCGAGCTGCGCGTGGATCTCGAGACCGATGACGGTCTCCCAGCCGGAGGGTGTGGTCATGTCAGCGCGTTCCCGTCGCGGCATCGGCCATCGGCGCCTCGCGGTTACCCGGCGCCCGCGAGTGGTGATCGCTGGCCTGCTGGAAGCGGTGCGCCACGCCGAGCAATCGCGCCTCGTCGAAGGCGCGCCCGATCAGTTGCAGGCCGACCGGCAGACCCCTGGACAGACCGCAGGGCACCGACATCGCCGGCAAGCCGCAGAGGTTGGCGGAGACCGTGTAGAGATCGTTCAGATACATGGCGACCGGATCGTCGACCTTCGTGCCCCGTTCGAAGGCGACGCTTGGCGTGGTCGGACCGGCGATCACGTCGACGTCGGCGAAGGCCCGCTCGAAGTCCTCGCTGATCAGGCGCCGCACCTGCATCGCCTTCAGGTAGTAGGCGTCGTAGTAGCCGGCGGAAAGCGCGTAGGTGCCGATCAGGATGCGCCGCTTGACCTCGGGCCCGAAGCCTTCGGTGCGCGAGCGTTCGTAGAGATCCTCGAGGCTCGTCGGACGCTCGCAGCGGTGCCCGAAACGCACGCCGTCGAAGCGCGAGAGGTTGCTCGACGCCTCGGCCGGGGCGACCACGTAGTAGGCGGCGATGCCGTGCGCCTGGTTCGGCAGCGAGACCTCGACGAGCGTCGCACCGAGCCGTTCGAGCTCGCCCAGCGCCTCCTGAACGGAGGCCGCGACCCCCGCGTCGAGGCCGGCCGCGAAGTACTCCTTCGGCACGCCGACGCGCAGACCCGCGAGCGCTCGCGCGCCGCCGCGGACCGCTGTGCCGGTCGCCGTGCCAGCGGCGTCGGCCGCGCTCGAGAAGCCCGGCAGTGCCGCGTAGTCGGGCACCTCGCGCGGACTCGAGGTCGCGTCGCGCGGGTCGAAGCCTGCCATCGCCTGCAGCAGATGCGCACAGTCCTCGGCGCTTCGCGCGAGCGGGCCGCCCTGGTCCAGGCTCGAGGCGAAGGCGATCATGCCGTAGCGCGAGACTCGCCCGTAGGTGGGCTTGAGTCCGGTCAGTCCGCAGAAGGCGGCCGGTTGCCGAATCGAACCGCCGGTGTCGGTGCCGGTGGCGACCGGGGCGAAGCGGGCCGCGACGGCCGCGGCGCTGCCGCCGGAGGAGCCGCCCGGCACGAGCGTGGTATCCCAGGGATTCGCGGTCGGGCCGTAGTAGCTGTTCTCGGTGGAGGAGCCCATCGCGAACTCGTCCATGTTCGCCTTGCCGAGCATCACGCAGCCGGCCTCGCGCAGCCGCGCGACGACCGTCGCGTCGAACGGCGAGACGTAGCCCTCGAGCATGCGCGAGCCGCAGGTGGTCGGGAGATTCGTCGTGCAGAAGATGTCCTTGTGGACGATCGGCACGCCGGTCAGGGGGCCGGGTGCGACGCCCTTGCCCGCGAGGCGCGCATCGGCGTCGCGGGCGGCGGCGAGCGCACCCTCTTCGTCGATGGCGAGCAGCGATCGGAGCGCGCCGTCGCGCGCGCCGATGCGGGCGAGATGGTGCTCGGCCAGCTCGACCGCCGAGCACTCTCCGCTCGCGAGCGCGGCCCGTTGCTCGACGAGGCTGCGGTCGTGCAGCGCCGCGCTCATTCGATGACCCGCGGTACGAGGAAGTAGCCGCCCTCAACCTCGGGCGCGGGTGTCTGCAGCGCCTCCCGCCGGTTCTCCTCCGTGACCACGTCCTCGCGCAGGCGCAGCGTCGCGTCGAGTGGGTGGGCCATCGGCTCGACACCCGACGTGTCGACGCCCTGGAGCTGCTCGACCAGCCCGAGCACGGTGTTCAGATCGTGCGCGAGCGCCGTGCGCGCCTTCTCGTCGAGGGCGATCCGCGCGAGGTGCGCGATCGTCTTGACGTCATCGCTGTCGAGAGCCACGTCGGGAGCGTCGTCGGGTGGTGGACGGGCGCGGGAATCTAGCATACTGCGCCTCTTCACCCGGGCCGCCGAGCGGCGCTCGCCACCGAGAAACGCCGCATGCGGGACCCCGACACGATCGCGCAGGCCGCCTTCGAGGAGCGCCTGATGACACTCGAACTGAAGGTGATGGACGTGGAGCGCACGGTCGAGGCGCTCGATGCGGTCATCCTCCGGCAAGTGCGCGACATCGAGGGGCTGCGCGTCGAGCGCGCTCGGCTGGAGGCCCGTATCGAGAGTCTCGCCGACGGGCTGGCGGAGACACCCTCGGCGGACGACGAGAAGCCGCCGCACTATTGAGCGCGCCAGGCTCAGCGTGACCGGGCGAGCCTCAGCGGCCGAGCACGAGCGTGCCGTCGTCGGTGACCGCATGGGTCGGCACGACGAGATTGCGATCGGCGTACTGGCGCGCGTAGACCCGGCCGGCCAGGTCGTAGCGCGAGCCGCGGCAGGTGTCCACGAAGCCACCCGGCCACGGCCCTCCGGCGAACCCGGTCACCGCCGGCGCGAGGTAGCGCACCGGGCAGCCCGCATCGGTGCCGAGCCCGATCGCGACGAACCACTCGGGCGAGCCCGAACGCAGCACGGTACGCATCGTGTCGGGTTGCTCGGACTTCGTCGATTCCGGATCGCGCAGCGACGGTCGCAGCGAACCCTCCTCGAGCAGGGCGACCTCGTCCGGCGTGCGTCGATGCACCAGGACCGCCCGACCGTCCCAGTCGAGCAGCCGGGTCTCGCCGACGGCCATGTCCCCGATCGCGACGCGCAGCCCGGGCAGCGTGTCCTCCTCGCCGTCGTCGGACAGGAAGGCCGCGAAGGACACGAAGACGACGACCAGTGCGGCAACAGCCAACATCGACTTGAGCAGCACACGCAGCCCGAGAAGGCGACGCGCCCGGTCGGGATCGGGCCGGAAGGCGGGCACCGGGCCACGCTCGACCCACCGGTCGTCGTCGCTCACGTCGACCGGAGCGTCGTCGTCGTTCAGGGCGTCGCCGTCGTTCGGGGCGTCGCCCGGCTGTCGCTCGTCGCTCGGTGCGGACATCATGGGCTCGGGTCGTCGGTCACGGGCGGACGGCGATGGCTGCCGATGGTATCGGGAATGTCCGGCTCGGTACGCGCCGCGGGGGACAGCGGACCTTGAGCACGCCTCCGTGGCGAGCGCCGGTGGTGCGCGTCCGGGCGTCGACCGCCGAGGACGAGGCCGCGGCCCGGGCACTGGCCGCCCGTCTGTCTCTCGATATCGCGCCACGACCGACCCCCGGCGACGACGCCGCGCCATGGACGCTCCTCGTCGACGGTCGCCGACGGATGCTCGCGCGTCCCGACGGCGTGCGCCTCGAACTCGACTTCGTCGGCGGTCGGACGGCAGCGCGCCAGCAGGAAGTCGGCCTTGCCCGCCAACCGCTCGCCCGCGCGCTGGGCGTGACCCGTCTGCGTCGACGGTTGCACCGCCTCCCCACGGTGGTCGACGCGACCGGCGGCCTTGGCCGGGATGCGTGGTTCGCCGCCGCGCTCGGCTGCCCGGTGACGGTGATCGAACGCTCGCCGATCGTGCACGCCTTGCTCGAGTCCGCGCTCGACGTCGCGGCGCGGACGCCTGCGACCGCCCAGACCGCGGCCCGCCTGACACTGCTGCTCGGCGAGGCGAGCCAGCGACTGGACCGGCTCGGTGCCCGGTTCGCCGACGTGATCTACCTCGACCCGATGTACCCGCCCGTCAGGCGCCGGGCGGCGGTCGGCAAGGGCATGCAGTTCCTGCACGATCTTCTCGGCCCCGCCGAGACGTCCGCCTCGCTTCTCGACGCGGCGCTGGCCACCGCCGGCTGCCAGGTCACGGTCAAGCGCCCGAGCGGCGCACCGTCTCTCGACGGCGGCGCGACCTTCGCAGGTCAGCGCACGACGATCGCGTCACCCGGCACCCGCTACGATCTCTACCTTCACCTCGATCCGATCGCCGGGACGCGGTGATGGCCCGGTGAGGGCCCGGTGATGGCTCGGTGATGGCCCGGCAAGAAAAGGCGCCACCGTCCCGCGCTCGATCGATCGGTGTCAGTCGCGGAAGTTCTGGAATTGCAGCGGCAGTCCGAGCTCGGCGTCCTTGAGCACCTTCATCGCCGCCTGCAAGTCGTCGCGCTTCTTGCCGGTGACGCGCAGCTGCTCGCCCTGCACCTGCGCCTGCACCTTGAGCTTCGATTCCTTGAGGGTGGTAACCGCCTTCTTCGCCGTGTCCCGATCGATGCCCTGGCGAACGGTCATGCTCTGCTTGACGCCCTTCCCGCTCGGCTCGACCTTGCCGGCCTCGAGCGAGGCGATGTCGATCTTCCGGGCGATCATCTTCTGGTAGAGGATCGGGTGGATCTGCTGCACCTGGAAGTCGCTGTCTGCGACGATACCGACGACGTTCTCCTTGAGTTCCACGCTGGCCGACGTGCCCTTGAAATCGAAGCGCGTGCCGATCTCGCGGCTGGCCTGGTCGATGGCATTCGCCAGTTCGTGCTGATCCACTTCGGAGACGACATCGAACGTGGGCATGGCGGAGCTCCCGCTACACTGAAGACGAGGCCGACCATGCCAGCCGATGCCGCGCCGGCGCAAGTGCCCCGGCGCATCGAGGACGACGCACGAATGAAGAGCTGCACGTGAGATGGATGCTGGTAACGGGGGCCGTGTTCGGCGCACTGGCCGTCATGACGGGCGCGTTCGGGGCGCACGCGCTGCAGGGCTTGCTCGACGAGCGTGCGCTCGCCTGGTACGACACCGCGGTCACGTATCAGGCGCGTCACGCGATCGCGCTCGTCGCCTGCGGCTTGCTCGCCGGCCGGCAGCCCGGGCGGGCACTGACCGCCGCCGCCGTGTGTCTCGTTCTCGGCACGCTGGTCTTCTCCGGCAGCCTCTACCTGATGGCATTCAGCGGCTGGACGCGTGCGGGCATGATCACGCCGCTCGGCGGCGCGCTGCTGATCACGGGCTGGATCGCCCTCGCCGTCGCCGCTGCCCGACTCCCCGCACCCGGCGCCCACCCTGCTCCGCGCTAGCGCCAGCCTCGGCCCCCTCGACCGCGGCGGGCGCTCGCGCTCGGGATTCGGCCTCGACCTCCCACTCGACGAGACGCGTACCCTGAACGCCATGCAAACCGACGACACGCCACGCACGCCCCCCCGCGACGGCACAGGCGCCACACCGGCGAACCGCAACGATCTGATCGAGGAGCGGCGCGACTACACGGCCGACACGCTGCGTCGAAGCGACCTCGCCGAGGGGCCGCTTGCGCAGTTCACCGCTTGGCTGGCCGACGCCCGGGCGAAGAAGATCCTCGACGCGACGGCGATGACGGTGGCGACGGCCGATGCGCGCGGCCAGCCGCATGCGCGCGTGGTGCTTCTCAAGCACTTCGACGAGGCGGGGTTCGTCTGGTACACCTATCAGGAGAGCGACAAGGCAAGACAGCTTGCCGAGAACCCGCGTGCGGCCATCCTCTTCTACTGGTGCGCGCTCGAGCGTCAGGTGCGTATCGAAGGCACCGTCGAGCGGCTCGACCCGGCGAACGCCGACGACTACTTCTACTCCCGCCCCGAAGGCAGCCGCTTCAGCGCCGCGGCTTCGGTGCAGTCCGCACCGATCCCCGATCGCGGCGTGCTGGAACGCCGGGTCGCCGAGCTGCACGCGCTGCACCCCGACGGCACCGTGCCGCGCCCGGACGTGTGGGGCGGCTACCGTCTGCGTCCCGAACGTGTCGAGTTCTGGCAGGGCCGCGCCGACCGCCTGCACGACCGGTTCGTGTTCACGCAGAACGGCGTCGATGCGGCCTGGGCGGCCGAGAGAATCTCGCCATGAACAAGTGGATCGTCGTGCTGGTCGTGCTGGGCGTCGCGTTCGTCGCGCTGCGCCTTGCCGTGCCGCGACTCTCCTCGAGCGTCGCGTCGGGACCGCTCCAGCGCGGCGGCACGCGCGCGCTCGCCGATTGCCCGGACTCACCCAACTGCCAGAGCTCGGACGCGAGTCGCGAGACGCAAAGGGTCGCCCCGTTCCCGATGCGCGGCACGACGGCCGAGACCGTCGAGGCGCTGGTGGCACTGATCGAGAGTCGGGACGGGGCCGCCGTGGTCACGCGCGAGGCGGACTACGTGCACGCCACGTTCACGACGTCGCTGATGGGCTACACCGACGATGTCGAGTTTCTCGTCGACGAAACCACCGACACGGTGCGCCTGCGGAGCGCGTCGCGCCTCGGCAAGAGCGACCTCGGTGCGAACGCCAGGCGCGTGGAAGCACTGCGCGAGGCCTGGACGGCGCGCTGATCGCGCAACGCCGACAGCCGACGCGCGACTCGGGCGCGACTCGGGCGCGACTCGGGCGCGACTCGGGCGTGTCTCAGGCGTGTCTCAGGCGTGTCTCAGGCGCTCGCCGCAGCCGCGACGAGCGGCCCGCCGGCCCAGCGGTCGATCATCGCCGCGAGCGCCTCGCTGGTGAACGGCTTGGCCAGGTAGTCGTTCATGCCGGAGGCGAGGCAGCGCTCGCGATCGCCGTCGAGCACGTTGGCGGTGACCGCCACGATCGGCAGCTGCAAGCCTCGGTCGCGCGCCTCGCGAGTCGCCGACAGACCATCGACGACGGGCATCTGGCAATCCATGAACACGATGTCGAACGCGCTCTCCGCCAGTGCCTCGAGCGCTTCGGCGCCGTCGTCCGCCACGTGGACCGCGCAGCCCATGCCTTCGAGCATGGCCTCGATGACCATCTGATTGACCGGATTGTCCTCGGCGACCAGCACCGTCGCTCGGATCGGGCAAGGCGCGGGCACCTCCGCCAACGTACCCGCCGAGACCCCTTCCCCGGGCGTTGCAGGCAGCGACGACACCGGCGAGGCGTGCGGCTCACCGGCTTCGCGCCGGGCCGGGACATCGCCGCGCCCGGTGGCCGATTCGTCACCTTCGGCGGGCAGCAGCGGCAGCTCGACGACAAACGTCGAGCCGGCGCCGAGGGTACTCTGCGCCGTCACGCGTCCGTCCATCAGCGACACGATCTCGCGCACCAGTGCGAGGCCGAGTCCGCTACCGCCCACCCGTCGCGTGCTGGTACCGTCGCCCTGACGGAACGGCTCGAACACATGCTCGATCAGCTCGGGACCGATGCCGATGCCGGTGTCGGTCACGCGTAGCGTCAGCCGGCGGGCGTCCGCACTGCCCTCGCAGCCGACGCGAATCTCGACGCCGCCCGACTCGGTAAAGCGCACGGCGTTCTCCACGAGATGGCGGACCAACTGGGTGAGCCGCTCCACGTCGCCGCGCAGGCGCGTCGGCACGACCGCGTCGACCGACCAGTCGAAGCTCAAGCCCCGAGACTCGGCGATGGACTGCTCGGGTGCCAGCGCGTCGCTGAGCAGGGAACGCGGTGAGTAGTCGCACGGCGCGAGTGTCAGCGCACCTGTCTCGACATGCGAGATGTCGAGCAACTCGTCCAGCAGGTCGAGCAACACGCGGGCCGACCCGTTCATCGTCGTGAGCAGCTTCTCCTGCTCGGCGTTCAGATCCGTGCGGCCGAGCAGATCGGCCAGCCCGACCACGCCGTTCATGGGCGTGCGGATCTCGTGGCTCATGCGGGCCAGGAACTCCGACTTCACGGCATTGGCCTCGTTCGCTTCCTCGTTCGCCAGGGCGAGCGCCGCGTTCCGGCCCGCCATGTCGGCGAGCAGGCGCTCGCGACCGAAACGCAGCTCGACCATCTCGCGGATCTGGCGCTGATAGCGCCCGGACAGCACGGACTGCCCCGCGAGGGAGAGCAGCGCCGGCAGCGCGAGCGGCGCGTACTGACCGTCGGCCGCGAACAGGAACACGCCCACCAGCGGCAGCTGTGCCGGCAGGGCGAAAGCGAAGAAGAGCACCCGGCGCGGGCCGTAGGCGCACACCACGGCGATCGACATGGTGATCGGGAACAGGATCAGCACCAGCAGATCGTGCACGGGCAACGTCGATGTCTGGAAGAACGGCAGTGCCCCCCACACGCAGCCCGCCGACCCGACCAGCACCACGTTCCGCCGGAAGGGAAGGTCACTGTCCGGCACCTTCCTGGCCAGCGCGACCAGCGGTGCGCGCAGCACGACCGTCACCAGACCGGCGACGAGCCAGACGATCAGCGGCCCGGTCGGTACCGCTCCGTGGAGCAGCGCGAAGCAGAGGAAGAGACAGCAGGCACTGATGCCAAGGGTCGCGACGCCCTGCTCGAAGACCGCACGAGTCAGCGCTGCCTTGACCCTCGCGGGGTCGATCGCCTGCATGGCTTCGCCACCGATCCCTGCCGGGTCGGCGACCGCTTCGGTGTTCATGGTCACTCAGCGCCGCGTGTCGTCCCGACCGTTATCGGACGTTGTTCAGCGTCGGTTGAGGCGGTCCGGCACGACGCGCCCGTAAAAAGAGCGGAACCGAATCACGGAACGGCGATCGTCTCAGCCCGCGACCGCGTCCGTGGAGACGCCTGCCGCCTGTCGGTCCGCGTGGTAGGACGAGCGGACCATCGGCCCGCTGGCCACGTGCGCGAACCCCATCTCGCGCCCGCGCAGGGCCAGGGCGTCGAACTCGTCCGGGTGCACGAACCGCGCGACCGGCAGGTGCGAGAGGCTCGGCTGCAGGTACTGCCCGAGGGTCAGCATGTCGACACCATGGGCGCGAAGGTCCGCCATCACCTGCTCCACCTCGGCGATGTCCTCGCCGAGCCCGAGCATCAGGCCCGACTTCGTCGGGACGGCGGGAAAGCGCGCCTTGTGCGCCTCGAGCAGATCCAGCGACCATTCGTAGTCCGAGCCCGGACGGCACTGGCGGTACAGCCGCGGCACGGTCTCGAGGTTGTGGTTGAAGACATCCGGCGGATCGTTCTCGGTCGCCGCGAGCGCCTGCCCCATGCGGCCGCGATAGTCCGGCACCAGCACCTCGATGCGGATGCCGGGCGAGGACGCGCGTATGGCACGGATGCAGGCCGCGAAGTGTCCGGCGCCGCCGTCCCGCAGATCGTCCCTGTCGACCGAGGTAATGACGATGTACTCGAGCCCGAGTTGCCCGATGGCCTTGGCGAGATTGGCGGGTTCCTCCGGGTCCAGCGGCTTCGGTCGACCGTGGGCGACGTCACAGAACGGACAGCGTCGCGTGCAGATGTCGCCCATGATCATGAAGGTGGCGGTGCCGTGGCTGAAGCACTCGCCGAGATTCGGGCAGCTCGCCTCCTCGCACACCGAGGCGAGATTGAGCTCGCGCATCATCCGCTTTATGTCCTGCACGCGCTTGCCGGTCGGCGCGCGGGCACGTATCCAGGACGGCTTCCTGGGCATCTCGAGCGTCGGCGCGATCTTGACCGGAATGCGCGCGAGCTTGTCGGCACCACGCTGGTGACCGTCAGGGTCGTGTCGGGAGGGGGCGGTGTAGTCCATGGCGGCAGTCTAGTGATCCTGATCGGCGATGGCGAGCGGCGCGGGAGCGGCGAGCTGGCGGGCGAGCTGCTCGAGCAGCGCCTCGCCGAGTGCATGGCCGTTGGCCTCTACGCCGAGATCGACCGTTCGCGTCACCGCGAGTCCGCGCAAGCCGCAGGGGTCGATGCCGGCGAAGCCACCGAGGTCGCAGTCGACGTTCAGCGCCAGGCCGTGATAGGTGCAACCGCGCCGCACGCGCAGCCCGAGCGCGGCGACCTTCGCGCCGTCCACGTAGACACCCGGCGCATCCCGCCGCCCGATCGCCTCCACCCCGTGAGAGGCCAGCAGGGCGATCACCGCCTGCTCCAGGCGCACGACGAGTTCACGAATGCCGAACCCCGCGCGGCGAAGATCCACCAACACGTAGACGACGAGTTGCCCCGGCCCGTGCCAGGTGATCTGCCCACCCCGGTCGGTCTCGACGACCGGCGTGTCACCCGCGTCGTGCAGATGCTCGCGGCGCCCCACCTGTCCGAGCGTGTAGACGGGCGGGTGCTCGCAGAGCCAGAACTCGTCGCTCGCGTCCGCCTCGCGCGCGTCGGTGAACGCGCGCATGCGCTGCCAGGTGGCGAGGTAGTCGACGCGCCCGAGGCGACGGAACAGCGTCGGGCCGGACACGGAAGGCGGAGTGGCGGGCGCCGCGTTCAGAGCGTGAACAGCACGCGCGGTTCGCCGCGCAGCGCGGCGTAGATCGCCTCGAGCTGGGCCTTGCCGGTCGCCGTGAAATGCACGCGCACCGAGACGAACTTGCCGCCGCTACTCCGGCGCAAGGTGACCATGTCCGGCCCGGGCGGTGCGATGTGCGGCTCGACGAGGGAGCGGATCAGGTCCTCGAAATCGGGTTCGTCGAGCCCCATCGCCTTGACGTCGAGCGAGGCCGGAAAGTCGATGAGCGAGGGCTCGCCCGCCCAGTCGTCGATGGCCGGCGCGATGTCGCCCGAGGCGCTCGGCGTGTCGCTGCTCCTGCCCTCCGGACGGCCGGATTTCTCGGCGCTCACTGGAAGTGCCGCATGATCGAGTGCTTCATGCGCAGGAAGATGCCGCCCTCCTCGACCTTTTGCAAGGCGAGCAGCGGGATCTCCCGCACCACCTCGTCACCTGACATCAGCACGCTGCGCCCGAGCTCCTGTCCGATGCGCGTCGGGGCGCGGATGTAGTCGCTGATCTCGATGCGGCTCTCCAGATCGTCGAACGCGTCGCGCGGCAGCGTCAGCCAGAGATCCTCGGCGACGCCGAGCGCGATCGTCTCCTGCCGACCCATCCAGAGTCGCGCTTCCTCGATCGGCTCGCCGGCGGCGTAGATGCGCTCAGTGCGGAAGAAGCGGTAGCCGTAGTTGAGCAGCCGCTGACTTTCGGCGATGCGCGTCTTGTCGCTGGCGGTACCGAGCACGACACTGATCAGTCGCATGTCGTCGCGAACGGCCGAGGCGACCAGGCAGTAGCCCGCCGCGGCGGTGTGACCGGTCTTCATGCCGTCGACGGAATCATCGCGCCAGAGCAGCGTGTTGCGGTTCTTCTGAACGATGTCGTTGTGCGCGAACTCACGCTCGGAGTACAGGGCGTAGACCGCGGGAAATTCGCGGATCATGGCGCGCGCCACGAGCCCGAGATCGTTGGCGGTGGTGTAGTGATCGGGATGTGGCAGGCCGGAGGCGTTCGCATAGCTCGTGCCGGTCATGCCGAGGGTGTCGGCCATGCGGTTCATCATGTCGACGAAGCCACGTTCGCTGGCCGCGATGTGCTCGGCGAGCGCCACGCTCGCATCGTTGCCGGACTGGATGATCAGACCGCGCAGCAGGTCCCCGAGAGGAACGGTCTTGCCGGCCTCGACGAACATGCGCGAGCCCTCCATCGCCTGCGCCTCGGCGCTGATGATGACCGGCTCGTCGAGCGTGACGCTGCCGCGCTCGAGCTCGGCGGCCACCAGGTAGGCGGTCATGATCTTGGTCAGGCTCGCCGGTTCGACGCGCAGGTCGGGCTCCTTCGACGCCAGCGTTTCCCCACTCACGTGATCGATCAGCAGGAAGCTGTTTGCCGAGAGCTGCGGGGGTGCTGGCAAGGGCGCCGCCAGCGCGCCCGGCGCGAGCGGCACGTCCACGGACAGCAGGGCCAGCAACGGCAGGAGCGAGGCGAGAAAGCGACGGCGCGGGAACGCGAGAAACGGCATGGCGACAGTCCGGAACGGAAAGGGGGAGCGCCGGATCATCGACGACAGCCGCAGTATAGGAGCCCTCGGATCCAGATCCAGCGCTCGTTGCCCCCGATCCATGCAGAGAGGCCGGAGACTCGAGAGGATCGTCAGCGCGGCGTCGTGGTGATCAGCGCGAAGTCCTCGATGCCGGCGGCCTCGAGTCCGGCCAGCGCCGCGGAGAGTGCCGCCGCGTCCGCGAGTGGCCCGATGCGCACACGCCACAGGGCGCGTTCCACATCGTGTTCGACGCGGGGGGCGGTGGCGAGGTGAGGCTCGACGCGGCGCGCGAGCGAGACGGCCCGGACGTCGTCGGCGAAGGCGCCCAGCTGGATGATGTCCGCGATCGGTTCCCGCGGCCGCCGCTCGGGCACCGGTGTGACGAACGTCGCGATCGGCGTGGCATCCGGCGTCACCTCTGCCGTCAATGCCGTCGTCACGTCGGCCGGATGGGTACTCAGCGCTTCGAGCGTCACGTCGGCCGTGCCGTCGGAGAGCATGTCCAGCCGCGTCGCCGCCGCGTAGGACAGGTCGATGACGCGGTCGTCGGCGAACGGGCCGCGGTCGTTGACCTTGACGACCACAGAGCGGCCGTTCGCCACGTTCGTGACGCGCACGAAAGTCGGGAGCGGCAGATGCCGATGGGCAGCGGTCATCGCGTGCATGTCGAAGGGCTCACCGCTCGACGTGTCCCGCCCGTGGAACTTCGCCCCGTACCAGGAGGCCACCCCCTGCTCCCGGTATCCCTCCGACGTCGCCAGCGTCCGGTAGCGCTGTCCGAACACGGTGTACTCGGCCATGTTGCCCCGAGCGGACTTCGGCAGGTCGCGGACGGGCTCCTCGACGCTCTCGGCCGCGAGCCGGGGATCACCCGGCCCGTCGGCCCCGCCTGCCCCTCCACCGGTCGGGATCGGTGGCAGGACGCTGCATCCCGCGCCGAGCAGCGCAGCGACGAACAGGATCAGGATGATCAGCGGGACCCGCTCGATGATCCGCCCGACGGCTCCAAGGCCGAGCGCGGGAGGCGCGGGCGCGGCATCGCCACGGGTGCCGACGGGCGCACGGGCCGGCGTGTCGAGCGATACGGTGCGGGCATGGCTCATCGCGGACTCGGCCCCGGATCGAGGCGTCGAGCCGGCCCGCAGGCGCCGCCGGTCGCCGTCAACTTCCCGCGGCGAGGGCCTCGGCAAGCTGATGGACCGCCAGCGCGTAGAGCCGACTGTGGTTGTAACGGGTGATCGCGTAGAAGTTTGTATAGCCCACCCAGAATTCCTCGCCACCGGATCCGGCGAACGTCATGACGCTCAGGCGCTCCTCGCCGGCAGCGTCCGCGTCCTCGAAACCCAGCGCCGCCACCGTCGCGGGCGCGATCGCCGGCGCGAGCCGTTCGCGCACCAGCGCCCTCGCCGCGTCCTGCGCGTCGGCCGCGGGCTCCCAGCGGCGCGCCACGGGTTCATCGGCTTGCCAGCCGTGGCGCACCAGGTAGTTCGCGACCGAACCGATCGCGTCGGCCGGGCTGTCGAACAGGTCGACCTTGCCGTCCTCGTCGAAGTCGATCGCGTAGGCCCGGTAGCTGCTCGAGATGAACTGGGCGAGACCCATCGCGCCGGCGTAGCTGCCGCGAATCTCCAGCGGGTTCCAGCCCTCGGCGTCGGCGAGGACGAGGAATTCGGCGAGTTCCGAGGCGAAGAACGCGGCGCGCGGAGGGTAGTCGAAGGCGAGCGTGACGAGCGATTCGAGGACGGCGTCCTTGCCGCGGTAGCGACCGTAGAACGTCTCCACGCCGATGATCGCGGCGATCGTCTCGGCCGGCACGCCGAATCGCGCGCGGGCCCTCGCGAAGGTCTCGGCATGTCGGTCGAGAAAGGCACGTCCGTCGGCCGCGCGCTCCTCGCCCAGGAAGATCGGGCGGTACTCGCGCCACGTGAGCGTGCGCTCGGCGGGCGTCGCGATCTTGCTCAGGATGTCCTCGCGCCGTTCGAGCCGCGCGAACAGTCCGGCCACGCGATGCCGATCGAGGCCGCGCGCCTCGCTGGTCTCGCGGATCCACTCGCGAACGTCTTCGCGGCCGAGATAGCTCACGGACGGCGTCGCCAAGGCCGCTGCGCCGCTCGGGGGGTCGGCGGTCACCGTCTCGTCAGCGACGGTCGCGGCCCAGGGTCCGAGCGCACCGCCCAGCACGAGGGCCAGCGTCGCGGCCAGGCCGCGGGAGGAGGACGAGCACGTCGTTCGCCCCGGGCGTTTCATGGCGCTTTTCATCGGTGCGAGTCTAGACGCGAACGGGCGTGTCGTTCAGGGGCACGCCGGCCATCGGCGGGGTCAGCGCACCTCGAACCAGTCGATGGCCGCGTGGCCGTGCTCGACGAGGTAGCGGTTCGCTGCCGTGAAATGGCCGTTCCCGAAAAAGCCTCGTCGGGCCGAGAGCGGTGAGGGGTGCGGGGATCGCAGCACGAGATGACGCGTGTCGTCGATCACCTGCCCCTTCTTTTGCGCGTAGCTGCCCCAGAGCATGAACACGAGGTGCTCGCGTTCGGTGCTGAGCGACTCCACCACCGCATCGGTGAACGTCTCCCAGCCGCGACCCTGATGCGAGGCGGCCTCGCCGCGCTCGACCGTCAACACGCTATTGAGCAGAAACACCCCTTGCGTTGCCCAACCCTCGAGATTGCCCTTGCGCAGTCCGGCGAGGCGGCGGGACTCGTCGGGGAACTGATCGTCGAGCTCCTTGTAGATGTTCACGAGCGAGGGCGGCGGCGCGACGCCCTCCGGCACCGAAAAGCTCAGCCCGTGCGCCTGGCCCGGCCCGTGGTACGGGTCCTGCCCGAGAATGACGACCCGGACCGCCTCGAGGGGCGTCAGCGAGAACGCGGAAAACCAGTCCCGCGAATGCGGAAAGACCACAGCCCCCAGCGACTTTCGTTCGCCGAGGTAGCGTCTGAGTTCGCCCATGTAGGGTGCGCCGAACTGCGCGTCCAGCAGCGGCTTCCAGCTCGGGTCGATACCCCCCGGGTCGCGATTGTCGGCCACGTCGTTCTCTCCGCTCGCCACGCCCGGTCCGGGCCTCGGCAGCAGTCTACCGAGCCGATCGGCAGGGGGTCGCACCGCCTCCCGCTATTACAGTGCGCCGCTCGGCGTGTCGGGCGCGTTGAGAGCCCCGCCGAACCCGTCTATTCTTCGAGGCAATTCGAGACCGCCTGCCGGAACCTCCCATCTCCAGAGAGCTGCCCCTCCTAGCGGTCGCCGCGCTCGGCGCCCTGTTGCCGGGTACGCCGGCGCGTGCGGCGTCCTGTCCGGTCTCGCCACCGTTCGAGTACGGCGGAGCGGCGCTCGATGCGGTCGAGGGGGCCCCGGTCGAGGCGACTGCCGACCGCATCGTCAGCGAGAACGGCATCGTGCGGCTGGAGGGAGACGCCGCGATCGAGTACCGCGGTCGGACGCTCGAGGCGGAGAACGCCCGCTACGACCGGGAGCGCGGCGAAGTCACGATCGACGGCGATCTGAGTTTCCTGGGCGCGGGCATCCGGCTCGAGAGTTCGAACGCGCGGTTCGATCTCGACGACGACGTGTTCGAGACCGGCGAGTCGCTCTACGAGATCGACGTGAACGGTCGCCGCGCCACCGGGCGAGCCGGTGCCATGTCGCGGCTCGAGGACGGCCGCTTCGCGCTCGACGAGGCCACCTATTCGAGCTGCCCGCCCGGTGACGAAAGCTGGTTCATCCGCGCCCGCGAGATCCGTCTCGATCGAGAGAACGGCATCGGCACGGCGCGCGGCATCGTGCTTCGCTTCAAGGGCGTGCCGCTCCTCGCCGTCCCCGCCTTCAGCTTCCCGATCGGCCCGCAGCGCAAGACCGGATTCCTCGCCCCCTCCCTCGCCCGGAGCGACAGCACCGGCTTCGAGCTCAGCGTGCCGTGGTACTGGAACATCCGCCCGTCGCTCGACGCGACCTTCACGCCGCGCCTGACCACCCGTCGCGGCGCCATCCTGCAGAGCGAGGTTCGCTACCTGAACGACCAGGGGCGCTGGACGCTCGAGGGCGACTACCTCCGGGACCGGCAACGCGGTGGCGAGGCACGCTCCTTCGCCAGGCTCGCGCACGACGGGCGCTTCGAGGAAGGGGTGACGACGCGCGTCGAGGCGAGCACCGTGTCGGACAAGGACTACTTCGACGATCTCGGCAACAGCCTCGAGTCGGCCAGCATCACGCACCTCGAGCGCACGGCGGAGCTCGCCGTCGAACGGGGTCCGGTCACCGCCATCGCGCGCCTGCAGAGCTTCCAGACCGTCGACGCCGACATCGCCGCGGCGGAGCGCCCCTACCGGCGGGTGCCGCAGATGGCCGTGCGCGTACTGGCCGAACCGCGTTTCGGGCTGCACGCCGAGATCGAGGGCGAGTTCGTCTACTTCGACCGCAGCGAGTCGGTGACCGGCGTGCGCACCGAACTGCAGCCCCGCGTTTCCCTGCCGCTCTCGGGCAAGGCCTGGTTCCTGCGCCCGACCTACGCGCAGCGTCTCACCTACTACCGGTTGAACAACACGAACGGGGAGAACGCCAACGACATCAGTCGCAACGTGCCGACCTTCGCCGTCGACAGCGGCCTGTTCTTCGATCGCGTGCGCGACACGAACGGGGCGGTGCAGACCCTGGAGCCGCGACTGTTCTACCTGAAGGTGCCGTACCTCGATCAGAGCAGGATTCCGCTGTTCGACACCGCCGCCTTCGACTTCAACATCTCGCAGCTCTTCCGCGAGAACCGCTTCAGCGGCGCCGATCGCATCGCGGACGCCGAGCAGCTGTCACTCGCCCTGACCACGCGCTTCATCGACGGCAACGACGGCGGCGAGCGGCTGCGCGCGAGCATCGGGCAGATCCACTACTTCGCGGACCGCCGGGTGACGCTCGACCCGGGCACCGCGGGCGGCACGGGTTTCGCGGCCGACGCCGATCGCGCCGCCGCGCTCGAGGAGGGACGCCGCGACACCTCGGACTTCGTCGGCGAGGCCTCGGTCGATCTCGGGCGCGACTGGCTCGGCAGTGGCAGCATCCAGTGGAACGCGGACGAGGCGAGAACCGTCCGCGGCGCCTTCCTGCTGAGCTATCGACCCGAGGACGGACGTCTGTTCAACTTCGCCCGCCGCGTGGTCGACACCGGCACCCGTGCCGAGACCGATCAGCTCGACGTCTCGGCGCTCTGGCCGATCGGGGACTCGTGGCGCGTGGCGGGACGTTGGAACTATTCGCTCGATCAGAACGTCAGCATCGAGTCCCTCGTCGGGCTCGAGTACGACAGCTGCTGCTGGGCGCTACGGCTTGCCGCGCGCCGCTACATCAGTGACGACGGCCTCGATCACGACACCGCCGCCTACCTCCAGCTCGTGCTGAAGGGCCTTGCCCCGGTCGGGCAGAACTACGGTGGGCTGCTCGAGGATGCCGTCCTCGGTTACCGTGACGAACTCGACTGACTCGATCGACCGACCCCAAAGACCGATCCGAACGACCGACCCCAAAGACCGACCCGAACGACCGATCCGAACGACCGATCCGAACGACCGATCCGCTCGAACCCGGAAATCCGCCCCATGACGCTCTCCGCCCTTCGCCGCGCATCGCGCGCCGCCCGTGACAGTCTCGCCGCGCTCGCGCTCTGCGCCGGCGCCTCGCTGGTGCTCGCCGCGCCCGTCGCCGCGCAGGATGTCACCCTCGACGGCATTGCCGCGGTCGTCAACGAAGGCGTGGTTCTCCAGAGCGACGTGCGCGCCGAGACCGCCTTCCTGCGGGCGCAGGCGCGCAGCAACCGCCAACCCCTGCCCGACGACGACGTGCTCGCCGAGCGTGTGCTGGAACGGCTGGTGGATCAGGAGATACGTCGCCAGCGGTCGCGCGAGATCGGCATCGTCGTCGACGCGACGAGCGTGAACCGTGCAATCGAGCGTGTGGCGCGCGGCAACAGCATGGACCCCCTGCAGTTCCGCGCGACCCTTCAGGAGCAGGGCTTCGACTACGAACGCTTCCGCCGCAACATCGAGCAGGAACTCCTGCTGCAGCGCCTGGTGCAGCGCGATGTCGAGTCACGGGTGAAGGTCTCCGGTCGAGAGATCGACGACTACGTCGACGCGCTGCAGAACGACGCGGCCAGTCAGCGCCGGCATCGCCTCCGGCACATCTTCATCGCCGCAGCGGCCTCGGCGCCGGAGGCCGAACTGAAAGCGGCGCAGGCACGCGCTGACGACATCGTCGAGCGCGTGCGAGGCGGCGAGGACTTCGCCGCCATCGCCGCGGCGGAATCCGACGGCGCGCGCGCGCTCGAGGGCGGCGATCTCGGCTGGCGCACGAGTCAGGAGCTGCCGGTGTTCCTGCGTGCCCCGCTCGAGCAGCTGGAGGTCGGGGAAGTCAGCGAGCCGCTCCGCTCGGTGGACGGCCTGCACGTGATTCGCGTGGACGAGCGGCGCGCCGGCGATGCCGGTCAACGCGCGGAGACCCGCGCGCGTCATCTCTTCCTCGCCAGCGATGCGGCGGGCGTGCAGCGACAGCTCGTCGAGCTGCGCCGCCGCATCGAGAGCGGCGAGTCCTTCGCCGAGCTTGCCCGCAAACTCTCGGACGACCCCAACAGTGCCTCCGACGGCGGCGAGCTGCCCTGGTTCGCCGACGGCGAGCTGCCCGCCGAGATGGAGCAGATGGCCGAGACGCTCGCGGTCGGCGAGTTGAGCGCGCCGTTCCGTACGCAATTCGGCTGGCACCTGATGGAAGTGCTCGAGCGACGGGTCAGCGACGTCGGCGAGGCGGCGCTGCGACGTCAGGCCGAGGGTGCGCTGCGCGAGCGACGGGTGGAGGAGGAAACCGAGCGCTGGGTGCGACGGCTTCGCGACGAGTCCTTCATCGAGGAGCGTACGTGAGTCGTGCCTGTCGCCGCTTCGCCCTGACGCCGGGCGAACCGGCAGGCATCGGACCGGACCTCGCGGTGATGCTCGCCCAGGGCGAGCGCCACCACGAGATCGTCGCGATCGCGGACCCCGCGTTGCTCGAGGCCCGCGCGGCCCTGCTCGGTCTCCCCTTGACGGTACGTGTCTTCGACGGCACTCGCGTGCCGACCGGCGATTCGTCCGGCACGCTGTGCGTCGCCGAAGAGGCACTGCGTGCGCCGGCCGAACCCGGCAAGCTCGACCCGGCCAATGCCGCCTACGTGCTCGCGACCCTCGACCGCGCAACCGACGGCTGCCTCGACGGCACCTTCGCCGCGATGGTGACCGCACCGATCCACAAGGGCGTGATCAACGACGCCGGCATCGCGTTCACCGGTCATACCGAGTACCTCGCCGAACGCACCCGCGCCGAACCCGTGATGATGCTCGTGGCCGACACGCTGCGCGTCGCGCTGGCGACCACGCACCTGCCGCTCGCACGCGTCAGCGACGCGTTGACGAAGGACGTGCTGGAGCGCGCCCTTCGCGTGCTGCACACGGATCTCGTCACGCGCTTCGAGTTGTCGAACCCGCGCATCCTGGTCTGCGGGTTGAACCCGCATGCCGGCGAAGGCGGACACATGGGCCGCGAGGAGATCGACGTCATCGAGCCCGTGCTCGACGCGCTGCGGCTTCAGGGCATGGACCTGGTCGGCCCGCTGCCCGCGGACACGTTGTTCACGCCCCGGCATCTGGCCACCGCTGACGCCGTGCTCGCCATGTTTCATGACCAGGGCTTACCGGTGCTCAAGTACGCGGGCTTCGGTCACGGGGTGAACGTCACGCTCGGGCTGCCGATCTGCCGAACCTCGGTCGATCACGGCACGGCGCTCGATCTCGCGGGCAGCGGCGACATCGACGGCGGCAGCCTGGCCGCCGCACTGGAACTTGCCGAGCACATGACCGGCGATGCCGCGCTCGCGAACCCGCGCGCCGCGTTCGCGTGACGGACCGGTCGCGCGGCGGCAGCGGCGGAGACGCCGCATCGCTTGATGGTCCACGCGCGGCCGGACACCGTGCCCGCAAGCGCTTCGGTCAGAACTTCCTGCGCGACGGGCAAGTGATCGAGCGGCTTCTCGCCGCTCTCGCGCCGCAGCCGGACGATGCGCTCGTCGAAGTCGGACCCGGTCTCGGCGCCCTCACCTGGCCCCTGCTCGAACGCGCCGGTACGTTGACCGTCGTGGAGATCGATCGCGACCTGATCGCTCGTCTGGAGGCACGCGACGCGCCGGGCCTCCGCATCGTGCCGGGTGACGTTCTGAACACCGATCTCGCCGCCCTGCACCCGGGTCGTGCGCTGCGGGTCGTCGGCAACCTGCCGTACAACATCGGCACGCCGTTGATCCTTCGCCTCGTCGAACAGCACGCGAACGTCGCGGACGTGCACGTGATGCTGCAGAAGGAAGTCGTCGACCGGCTGGCCGCCCGTCCCGGCACTCGCGCCTACGGACGGCTGACCGTGATCGTGACGCGTGCCTTCGACGTGACACCGTTGTTCATGGTGCCGCCCGAGGCCTTCGAGCCACCACCCAAGGTGCACTCGGCCATCGTACGGCTCGTACCGCGCGCGGATGCGCCGTCGAGCGACGCGCTCGCCGCGCTCTCGCACGCGACGCGGCTCGCCTTCGCCGGCAAGCGCAAGACGCTGCGCAACAACTTGCGCGGGCACCTCGAACCCGACGCCATAGCGGCACTCGACATCGATCCGCAAGCGCGCGCGGAAACGCTCGACGGCGAGGCGTTCGCCCGGCTCGCCGTCGCACTGTTACCATCGGTGGATTGATCGCGGCGGGACCGAACGAGATGCAGAGCGAGTTCATCAGGGGCTTCGCCATCGATGTCGAGACGCTCTACGTCGATTCGGAATCCGATCCCGACCGCAAGCGTTTCGTGTTCAGCTACACCGTCACGATTCGCAACGTTGGTGCCGTTCCCGCACGACTCCTGACCCGTCATTGGGTGATCCGCGACGGAAACGGTCGCGTGCAGGAAATCCAGGGCGAAGGCGTCGTCGGCGAGCAGCCGCACCTCAAGCCGGGCGAAGGCTTCCAGTACACGAGCGGTACGATGCTCGAGACCTCGATCGGCACCATGGGCGGCAGCTACGTGATGATCACGGACGACGGCGCGGAGTTCAGCGCCCCGATCGAGGACTTCCTTCTCAGCGCACCGCGCACCTTGCACTGACACCCGGCCGCGTCGTGACCACCTGGGCGATCGGCGACCTGCACGGCTGTCACGCATCGCTGGAACGCCTGCTCGAGACCGTGCGCTTCGACCCGGCCGCCGACCGCGTCTGGTTTGTCGGCGACCTGGCCAATCGCGGACCCGAACCCTTGCGAACGCTGCGCCTGGTGCGCAAGCTCGGCAAGTCGGCCATCACCGTGCTCGGCAATCATGACCTGCACCTGCTCGCGGTCATGCACGGCGTGCGGCGTGCCTCCATCAAGGATCGCATCGACCCGATACTCGTGGCGCACGACCGAGACGACCTCGAAGGCTGGCTGAGACGGCGGCCGCTACTCCATACCGACCAGGCGCTCGGCGCGACACTCGTGCACGCGGGCATCCACCCGCACTGGACGCTCGGTGAGGCGACGTCGCGCGCCCGCGAGCTGGAAGCGATCCTGCCGTCGCCGCGGTTCGAGCGTTTCGTGCAACGCATGTACGGCGACACGCCGACGCGCTGGTCCGAGGACATGAAGAAGAACGAGCGACGTCGCTTCTCGATCAACGTGTTCACGCGCATGCGCTATTGCACGCGCGCCGGCGAGCTGGAGTTCGAGCACAGCGAACCGCCGGCCGACGCACCGGAACGACTGCTGCCCTGGTACGCGGTGCCCGGTCGCCGACCGCTTGCCACCCGGCTCGTGTTCGGACACTGGTCGAGCCATCCGGCGATGTCGCCGCCGGGGCTGTTGCCGCTCGACCGTGGCTGCGTCTGGGGCGGCTCGCTCGCGGCACACGCGATGGAAACCGGTCAGACGGTCAGCGTCGACTGCTGCCGCTGAGGGAACTGCGGGTATCGGCGCTCAGGCGCTCTCCGCCAGCGGCGCGACGGCGGAGGACAGGGGACGTGCTCGCGAAAGGAGCGGTCCGATCGGCACGGTGGAACTCACGACGCGGTCGCGCCCGGCGTGCTTCGCCCGATAGAGGGCCTCATCCGCATGCTCGATCCACGCTCGCGGGTCGTTCTCCCCGTCGAACGGCGCGAGCCCGATGCTCGCGGTGACCGTCCGGTCATCCAGCAGGGCTGTCTCGCGGATCTTCGCCAGCAGGGTCTCGGCTACCCGTTGGGCGTGCAGGTCGGTGATGTCGTGCAGAAGCACGAGGAACTCCTCGCCACCGGTGCGGAACGCGACATCGCTCGCGCGCAGCCACTCGTGGAGCAGAACACCCAGACCGCGCAGTACGTCGTCTCCCGCCGCGTGCCCGAGCTCGTCGTTGATGCGCTTGAAGTGATCGAGATCGAGCGCGAGCAGTGCCATCGGCACGCCGTCCCGTCGCGTCCGGGCCATCGCCCGCTCGACGATGCCGTCGAGTGAATGGCGGTTGAGCAGACCGGTCAGCGGGTCGTGTCGGAGTTCCCGCTGCAGGCGCTCCTGCTGCCGGGAGATGACGTGCACGAGCACACACGAGAACAGGCTGACCCCGACCAGGGTCGCCACCGCGCGGACCGCGACATCCGGTGCGGCCACGGCCACGATCAGCGGCAGCGAGGCGAGCAGGAGCAGGCTGTTGACAACCCGCGCCGAGCGCTCGGGCAAGGTGCAGTACAGCCAGAGCACCGTCGGGTAGCCCCAGAGCAGGCCGCCCATGCCCTGCGTGGCGAGCAGGTAAAGATCGAGCAGCACACCCGCCGCGGCGATGACGAGCCGTGGCGCGAGCGAGCGACGTCGGCTCTCGCGTTGCAGGTACCAGGCGTTGAAGGCAAGAACGGCCGTCGCCACGAGCGCGACGCAGCCCATCGTCGGACGGCCCTGCAGAAAATGCAGGATCGCGAAGGGTCCGACCACCAGGAACGCGCCGAAGGCGATAAGCAGGGTCGCCTGTGGACGGAAGTCCGAGTCGACAGGTCCGATAGGGTCTTGACCACCAGTAGCCATGCGGAATCCGAAGGACTGAACGGCCTTACCGGCCCGTGCGCGAGAAACCGCATGAACCGTGCCGAGGGATAACACGTCCAGGGCCGAAGGCGAGCACGACAACTTCCAGCGTCCGACGGGCTGATGGCACGTTGACTGCGTCAGCGCGAGAGGATTCCATCCGTTACATGAACCCCTGTACATGTCCGTCACACCGACCGGAAGATCTTGCTGGCCGATCGATCGAGGCTCCTCCTCGACCTTCGGACAACGCTACGGTACCGCATCTCGCAGACACTTCCACGACGCTTTGCAGACAGGTGATCCGCTCGCCGACGCCGTGGTCGCCGTCAGGGGCGAACGCGGCGCGAAGGTCCGCACGCAACTCGCCGATGGGCTCGCCTTCGGACTGGATACCATCGACGAACCGGACCCCGTCATCGCCAACCTCCTGCAGGCGACCGAATCGGCCGCGACGCACGTCGACCCGTCCCTGATCGTGCGCGGTCCGCGTGCGTGGTACGACGTACCGTTCCGCCTGCATGTGCTCGCGATGACCGCCGGGGCGCTGATCGACGTCTACGGCTCTCCCTCGATCGCGAGCGTGCTGACGGCGACGGGACGGCTGAACGTGAGCACCGAACAGCGCCTGCGCGACACCGCGCGGTGGTTGGCCAGCACGATGTTGCCCGGCTCGCTGGCCATCGGCGAAACAGGCTATGTGGCGACGGTGGAGCTTCGCCTCATCCATGCGCACGCTCGCCACGCTGCTCGACGGCGAGGGCACGACGATTCGCGGCACGGCGTGGCGATCAACCAGGTCGATCTCGCGCGCACCTGGCTCGCGTTCACGCTCACCGGCCTGCGCGCCGAGGCCGCACTCGGCTACGCCGCGAGCGAGGCCGCGGTCGTCGAACACTATGGCTATTGGCAGCAGGTGGCGCACTTGCTCGGCATCGATCCCGCTCTCGTGGGCGGCGTGCGCGGGCACGCCGACGCCGAGCGACTGGAGGCGCAGATCCTCTCGATCTCCGGCCAGCCGGACGGCGCCTCGATCGCGTTGACCTCCCGTACGCTCGAGACGGTGGCGAGGGCGCTGGACGACGTGTCCCGGCTGCCACCGTCGACCTCGCGGTCGGTGCTGGACGCCCTCGTGCGCCGCTTGCACGGCAGCACGCGAGCCGCATCGCTGGGGGTCGCGAAGCGTCCGGTCGTGGACACTTTGATGACGCCGGTGATCGCGCTGGTCCGTGCGCATCGATCACTGATGCGGGACGACGCGGCGCACTGGAACGCGGCGGCGATCGGCCGCTACGCCGACGCTCTGCACGCGGCGCTCGGCCCTCGCAGCACTACCTTGCAGGTCGACACTCCTGCCGACACTCCTGCCGACATTTCTGCCGACGTTCCTGCCGACGTTCCTGCCGACGTCTCTGCCGACGTCTCTGCCGACGTCTCTGCCGACGTCTTTGCCGACTTGTGCCTCGCCACGGCCGTCACTTCGTCTGCCGCCTCGTCCGCTGCCTCGTCCGCTGCCTCGTCCGCTGCCTCGCCCGCTGCCTCGTCCGCTGCCTGGCCGGTCGATGGGATAGTCGAAGCGAGCGTCGAAGCAGGAGCTGAAGCAAGCGCTGAAGCGAGGGTCGAAGGAATGGCTGAAGCGATGGTCGGGGAACTGGCCGATCAGGCCGCCGTGCGTCAGGTCGTGTCGGCGATCGTCGATATCGCCGGCGCCACCGCACCGCTCGCGCTTCCGCCTCTGCCCGAGCCGCCCGTCGAGCCGTCCGTCGAGCCGCCTGTCGAGCGGCCCGCCGAGGCGCCCGCCGAGGCGCCTGCACAACCGGCCGCGAGACCGGCCGAAGGCTCCGCGGTCACGGCGGCGGCATGACGTCCTCGAGGTCTTCGAGGCTCAGGCGTGCCCGGCCACTCGTTCCAGCACCAGGTAGCTGACCGTCAGTCCACCCGTCGTCGACGGGTCGCGCTCCTCACGCGACCGCTCGCGCCACTCGGCGGGCTCGTAGCTGTCCAGCCAGGTATCGCCGTCGAACGCGGCGTCGATGAGCGTGAGGTAGAGCCGTTCGGTCAACGGCATCGCCTCGCGGCACAGCGCCGCACCCCCGATGACCACGAGCTCGTCAGCCTCGCTCCCTGCGGTTCCCGCGATTCGCTTGCCGGTCGCGATCCCCTCCGCCAGGGAATGCACGACGACCACGCCGTCCGCGGTCCAGTCGGCGTCGCGCGTGGCGACGATGTTCGTGCGACCCGGAAGCGGCCGACCGATCGACTCGTGGGTGACTCGCCCCATGACGATCGGCTTGCCGGTCGTCACCGCCTTGAAGTAGGCCTGCTCGCCGGGCACGTGCCACGGCATGCCGCCTTCCTTCCCGATCAGGCGGTTCCGATCCATTGCCATCATCATGGCGATGCGCGGTTCGCTCATGTCATCTCCGCACTCGTGACCTCGCCGCTCCCGACGCGAAAGTGTAGCCCGCGCGACCGTCGGTCACGAGAGCCGACTGCAAGACTCGTTTGTCAGGCCGGTCGATACCCTGAACGCCCTTTCAGCCGACATTTCGGTCAACCATGAACATGGATGTCACGACGCGCGCGCACCGACGCGAATCCTCCGGCACATCGAAGATCCGCGCGCTCTGGGCGATCGTCCTTCTCTGCGGATCGGTCGGCTGCAGTGGCGGCAGCGGGTCCGACTCGCCCGATGACGGGCGCACTGCCGCCCCCGGGGACGGGCCTTCGGGCACGCCTGCGACAGCTGCGGAGGAAACGACGAGCGGAACGACAGGCGAGATGTCCGAGGCAGACGTCCGCTCCGGCACCTTCGTCGACAGCCCGGTGCAGGGACTCACCTTCACCACCGAGACAGGCGACGGGGTGACGGACGCGAACGGCACGTTCGACTACCGGGACGGCGAGTCGGTGACCTTTTCGATCGGCGACACGAGGCTGCCCTCGACACCTGCCGCCGAGCGTCTCACGCCGGTGGACCTCGCCGCCGGCAGCGACGATCCGACCGCGATGACGATCAACATCGCCAGCCTGTTGCAGTCGCTCGATCGGGACGGCGACCCGAGCAACGGGATCGACATCGCCGCCGAAGCCGCCGCGAGTGCATCCGCGATCGAGTTCGATGTCGACATCGAGACGTTCGCCCGTGACCCCGCGGTCGTCAATCTCGTGGCCAACTCGGGCTCGATCACGACGATGCTGATCGACCCTCGGCAAGCGCTCGATCATCTGAACCTTTCGCTCGACACCCCGCTCTCGCTCGCGCCGCCGGCCGGCGACGAGATCGTGCTAGACCTGCGGGGGACGAGCTGGGTCGAGGCGCGCGAAACCGGCTGCGACGGCGCGGCCAACCAGGTCACCCTGAACTATTCGCAGACCGGTGTCGCGGTCGACGTCACGCGCGCAGAGGATCGCGGCGACGGCTGCGAGCGTGCGATCCAGGCCTTCGACATGACGTTCGCGGACTGGAACGACACGTCAGCGTTCATTCTGGTCTGCGGCGGAGACGCGCTCTGCACCTTCCAGGAGCTCAACCGCACCGTGGAAGTTCCGGTCGGCGACCCGAGAAACGACTGTCGTCAGGACGGCGAGCCGGTCTCGGTCAGCCACCGGGTGTCGCACGAGGTCGGCTCGGACACCATCGTGGCCTTCAACTGCGACCCGGATGACGCCGACATCTACGTCCGGCAGTAGCGCGTATCTGCGTCGGCCGGCGCCCGGCCGCCGGGCGACGTCCGCCCTTCGGCTCCTTCGCTAGCCGTTCGCCTTCAGCTCGAGCCGTCGTCGATGAAGGACCGGCTCGGTATAGCCGGACGGCTGTTCGCGTCCCTCGAATACCAGATCACAGGCGGCCTTGAACGCGATGCCGTCGAAGTCCGGGGCCATGGGCGCGTAGCTCGCGTCGTCGGCATTCTGCCGATCCACGACGGCGGCCATCTTCTTCATCGCCTCCATGACCTGGTCCTTGCTCACCACCTCGTGGTGCAGCCAGTTCGCCAGTGCCTGCGAGGAGATCCGGCAGGTGGCACGGTCCTCCATCAGACCGACGTCGTCGATGTCCGGCACCTTCGAGCAGCCCACCCCCTGGTCGATCCAGCGCACCACGTAGCCCAGGATTCCCTGCGCATTGTTCTCGATCTCCTCGCGCAGCTGTGCCTCGGACCAGCGCTGGAACCGGGCCAGCGGAATGTCGAGGATCAGAGAGACATAGGCACGTCGGCCACCCGCCAGGAGCTTCGCCTGCACGGCGAACACGTCGACGTCGTGATAATGCAGGGCGTGCAAGGTCGCGGCGGTCGGGCTCGGCACCCAGGCACAGTTGGCGCCCGACTTCGGATGCTCGATCTTCTGCTCGATCATCGCCGCCATCAGGTCCGGCATGGCCCACATGCCCTTGCCGATCTGCGCCTTGCCGGAGAACCCGCACTCCAGGCCGATGTCGACGTTCTGATCCTCGTAGGCACCGATCCACTGGCGACGCTTGATGAACGCCTTGCGGCTGAAGGGTCCCGCCTCCATGGACGTGTGGATCTCGTCGCCCGTCCGGTCGAGAAAGCCGGTGTTGATGAAGGCGACCCTCGACTTCGCCGCCCGGATGCATTCCTTGAGGTTGACCGTCGTGCGCCGCTCCTCGTCCATGATGCCGACCTTCACGGTGTGCGGCGCGAGGCCCAGCACGGTCTCGACGTGCGCGAAGATCTCGTCGGTGAAGGCAACCTCCGCCGGTCCGTGCATCTTGGGCTTGACGACATAGATCGAGCCACACACCGAATTTCCGCCCTCGCGCTTCAGGTCGTGCAGGGCGACGAGCGTCGTGAGCATGGCGTCCATCAGACCTTCGAAGGCCTCGTGCCCCTCCCGGTCGAGGATCGCGGGTGTGGTCATCAGGTGACCGACGTTGCGGATCCAGAGCAAGGCCCTTCCCTTGCGGGTGATCGCCGAACCGTCGGGTCCGAGATACCCGACGTCATCGTGCAGCCGACGCGTGATGCTCTTGCCGCCCTTCTCGAGCGTCGCCGTCAGGTTCCCCTGCATCAGGCCGAGCCAGTTCGCATAGGCCTGCACCTTGTCCTCGGCATCGACGCAGGCCACCGAGTCCTCGCAATCCATGATGGCGGTCACGGCGCTCTCGAGCCGGACGTCGGCGAGTCGCGCCTGGTCCTTGCTCCCGATCGGGTGCGTGTCGTCGAACACGAGTTCGACATGCAGGCCGTTGTTGACGAGAAGCACCGCATCGGGTCGCGCCGGATCGCCGCGATAGCCCACGAACTTCGAGGGGTCCTCGAGTGGCATGCCGTCCACGCGCAGTGCGCCCGCCTCGATCGCGTAGCCGGTGACGTCGGCGTGGCTGCCGCCGGCTATCGCGAAGGCGCGATCGAGAAACACCCGCGTACGCGCGACCACGCGACTGCCGTGCCCACGGTCGTACTTGCCCGGCGTGGGCAGCGTGCCCATCGCGTCGGTGCCGTAGAACGCGTCGTAGACGCTGCTCCAGCGCGCATTCGCGGCGTTCAGCGCGAACCGCGCGTTGGTGATCGGCACCACCAGCTGCGGACCGGCGACCTGCGCGATCTCCGGATCCACGTTCGCGGTATCGATCTCGAAGGCGTCCCCTTCGGGCAACAGGTAGCCGATCTCCCGAAGGTGAGTCTCGTAGGCATCCCGGTCGAAGGCGACATCCCGATGGGCGATGTGCCAGGCGTCGATCGCCGTCTGGAGTCGGGTTCGCTCCGCGAGCAGTTCGCGGTTGCGGATACCCATCTCGTGAACCAGCGTCGAGAACCCTGCCCAGAACGTCTCGGCGTCGACTCCGGTGCCCGGCAGGGCCTGCTGTTCGACGAACTCGGCGAGGACGCTCGCCACCTGCAGCCCGTGCTTCTCGATCCTGTCTGCCATGCCTTCGCCTTGCTCGGGTTGACCTACGCGACGGACGTGCTCCCGGCAAACCGGTCGCGCCGCTCTGCGGAACGGGTGTTCCGGGGTGTTCGTGCGGGTCGGAATGTACCATCGGCAGCCGTGGCCGAAGCGGCTTCGCGAGCCTGACCTCGCACGACGATCCGCCCGCTCGGCAGGGTGCACGAACGCGCCCGCGTCGGCCCGCGGACCGACACGGACCTACGCGAATTTCATTCCAGGTGGTCGTTCGGAATCCGTGCCCCGAACCCGGCCGCGAGGGCGATCAGCCCGTCGTCGATCGTCACCGCCGGCGTCCAGCCGAGATCGTCCCGTGCCGGGCGAGGGTCGAACCAGTGGGCGGTGCCGAGTTGCCGGGCGATGAAGCGGGTCAGCGGCGGCTCGTCGTCCCGGCCGAGCCGGGGCCACGCCCACTCGATCGCGGAGCCGAGGGGACGCGCCACCGCGAGGGGCACATCGCGCGGCGCGAAGGCGACGTCCGCGGCCCGGCAGAAGCCTTCGATGAGTTCGCGTATCGGCCGAGGCTCGCCGTTCGCGATCACGTAGGCCTTGCCCGAACAGATCGCCCCCGGCCCGACGGCGTCGAGTGCGGCCACGAGCGACGACACGGCGTTGTCGACGTAGGTGGAGTCCACCAGCGCCCGCCCGCCGCCGACCAGCGCCAGACGGCCCGCCCGCGCGCGCTCGATGATCCGCCCCACCAGCTGGGTATCACCGGGGCCCCAGACGAGATGAGGTCGTATGACGACGACACCGCAGGCCTCGGACGCCGCCTCCAGCGCGAGCCGCTCGCCGAGTGCCTTGCTCGTGGGGTACCAGGCCGACCCGTGATCGAGGACCGCGGGATCCGCCCCACCCCCGACGATCGACTCGCCGCCGTGCGCGACCGATGGCGAGGACACGTGCACGAATCGTCGGATACCGAGCGCACGAATCCCCTCCACGACGTGGCGGGTGCCGTCGACGTTGATCGACTCGTAGTCCTGCCAAGTGCCGACGACGCCGACCTTGGCCGCCAGGTGCACGACCGCGTCGCAGCCGTCGAGCGCGGCCCGGACTGCGGACGCATCGCGCACATCGCCGAGCACCTGCTCGACGTCGGGCGACACCGACGTGCTCGTCGAACGCTGGAATACCGACACCGAGTCGCCGCGCTGCTGCAGGGCGTTGGCGACGCCTGCGCCGATCAGGCTCGAGCCCCCCGTGACGAGAACCTTCATCGACGCAACCTGCCCGCCGGTCCGCCCGCGAGGATGCCGGACGCCCAGCGCGCGACCGCGGATCGGTCGATCTTGGCGTTGTGCCGGATATCGACCGGCAGCCGCGGCAGGCACAACACGGCCGCCACCGGATGGGCTACCGCCTCGCGCACGGCGGCGCTGGTGTCGGCGTCGGCGAGCACGCCTCCGGCGCCCTCGATCACCACGACGATCTGCTGCCGATCGACCGGGCCGACGCCGACCGCGGCCACGCGGCCGGCCTGGGCCTTCGACATCGGCACCAGCGCGCGTTCGACCGCGCGTTCGAGCGGCACGGAGGTGACCGGCCCCTCGACGGCGTCGATGATGTGAACCGCCCGGCCCTCGACCCACAGTCGCCCGTCGTCGTCGAGGTGCCCGACATCGCCGGTCCGATGCCATCCGTCGCCCGGGCGGGCCAGGCGCTCGGTGTGCCATCGACCGAGGTAGCCCTCGGAGACCCAGGGCGCCCGCACCAGGATCTCGCCGGTCAGGCCCGGTCCGACGCGCTCGATCGCATCGCCCGAAAGCGGCACGATGGCGACCTCGCACCCCGACACCGGCTGACCGACACAGACGCCGACGACGCCGCGGGCGGCCTCCGCCGCATCGATGCCGGCCAGATCGATGTCGGCCACCGGCAGGGCCTCGGTCATGCCGTAAGGGGTGTGCAGGGAGGCACCCGGGGCAAGGCTCGCGACCGCGTGCAAGGTCTCGGCGGGGACCGGCGCCCCCGCGCTGAAGATCACCCGTGCCGAGCCGATGGCGGGAATCGGTCCGGCCTCGGCCGCGGTCCGGGCGACGTTGGCGAGCGCGGCCGGCGAGGCGAACACCATCGTCGCCGACACCGCGGCGCAGGCATCGTCCAGCGCACGCGCGGTGAGCTTGCCCGGCCGGGTCACGTCGCTGTCGGCGAGTGCCGTGGGCACACCGAGCGTCGGCCCGTACAGGGCGAAGGGCGCGAAGGCCGCGACGAGCCGATCGTCCAGCGTGATGCCGTAGGTCCTCGCGAGGGCGTCGCGCTGGGCGGCGAGCTGACGGTGGCGATAGCGCACGCCCTTCGCCGGTCCGGTCGCGCCGGAGGTGAACAGGATCGCCACCTCGTCCGCGGCGTCGGGCAACGGCAGGTCGACACGTGACTGGCCGGCATCTGCAGCCGCTCGCATCAGCTCGGCGACATCGACGTGCGCGGCGCGCGGCGCCCAGCGCATCACGGCACTGACGACTCGCGCCGCACGCGGTCCGATCGAGAAGCGCGGGCGTGCCGAGGATACCGCCGCGCCGAGGCCGCGCAGCCCGAGCCCGCGATCGGCGATCACGGTGACGCCGCCGGCGCGCCACACGCCGTACACCGCGACGATCAGGTCGATGCTCGGCGGCGTGAGCATCGCCACCCGATCGCCGGGTCGCAGGCCGCGTTCGCGCAAGTCGGCAGACACCCCGTCGACGCGGGCGACGAAGGCGGCGAAGTCGATGTGCTCGCCCGCGGCGAGATCGCTGATGGCGATCTCGTCGGACCGCCGGCGTCGCTCGAGCCCGTCGAACACCGTCGTCGGCGAGGGCGCGTCGGCGGCGGTATCGGACGCTCCCGCAGCCGGCGTGGAGGTCGGCATCCCGGCCGACGCGAGCACATCGGCGAGCCAGGTGTCCACCGCCCCCGCGACGTCGGCCTCGACCATGACCAGATGATTGGCGGCCGGGTAGCGCTGCAGTCGCGTGTTCGGCAGGGCCGCACCGAGGTCGGCCGCGAAGTCGTCGTCGAACACGATGTCGCGCGAGCCCCAGGCCAGCAGCACCGGTGCCTTCACGTCACCGAGTCTGGACGCGACATCGGCGAGCGCGGCCTCCGACGGGTGACCGGCGACGAGCGGCACGTCGCCGACGAAGTCCGCGACCGCCTGTCGATCGGCGGCGCGCCGGTACGGCGCCCGGAAGGCCTCGCGATCGATCGAAGCGATGCGCGACCCCGACAGCCGGACCGTGCCCTCGACGAAGCCCGCGGTCCGTCGGCAGACGAGGTCACGCAGCGGCCGGGACGCGGCCAGACGGATGATGGCCGGTGCGGCTCGACCGTCGGGCACGCGGATCCCCGTATTGCACAGCACCATGCCCGCCAGCCGCTCGGCGTTGTCGACCGCCCATCCCATCGCGATGGCTCCCCCCCAGTCGTGCGCGGCGAGCACCAGCGGAGAGGCGGCATCGATGTCGAGCGCGCCGATGATGTCGCCGAGGTCCGCGACGCGTTCGGCGTAGCGGCGCAGCGCGACCCGCTCGCTGTAGCCCATCGAGAGCTGATCGATCGCGACCACCCGATGACGTCCGGCGAAGCGAGCGAGGAAGGTCTGCCACGCGTAGGCCCAGGTCGGGTTGCCGTGCACGCAGACGATGGTCGCGCACGGGTCCGCCTTCCCCGCCTGCTCGCGCGGGCCGGCGGCGCTCTCCTGACCGACCGGTCCCGCCGATGTCGGTCTCCCCGTGTCGAGCAAGTGCCAGCGATGCGACACGCCGTGCCGATCGGTCACGTCCAGATGCCGCGACCACGACGGCTCGATGCCCCACCGGCGCCACGTCGTGTCGTCCGGCAGGGCCAGGGGCGAACTCACCAGACGATTTCGGTGAAGTTCGCGTTGAGCCCCGAGCCGATCCCCAGACACAGGACGCGGTCACCTTCGGCGATCCGGTCCTGGTGCGCGGCGAGCGTGATCGGCACGGCAGCGGGACCGACGTTGCCGAACTGCGGAAAGGTCCGCGGCAGGCGAGCGGAATCGATGTTCAGCCGCTCGCACAGCATGTCGGTGTGGCGCTGGCTCACCTGGTGCGCGATGTAGTGGTCCATGCCGTCGGCCCAGTCGAAATCGTCACCGAGGTTCTTCCAGGCGTGCTCGACGAGTTCGAGCCCTGCCACCAGCAGACCGCGGGAATCGGTGCGCATCCGGTCGAGATCGCCGATGCACAGCTCGTGATGCTGGGTGCCGCTACGCGCGACGCCGCCCACGAGCCGATGCGCTTCGGGGTGATGCTCCATGCGGCACATCACGGCCGCGGCCGCGCCTGACCCGAGGGTCAGCGACGCGAACTCGGCGAACACGTCGGCGGCCGTGGCGTCCGGGCGCTGCAGCCGCTCGATGGTCGCCTGCTGGGTCAGGCGGCAGCCCTCGCCGTCGACGATCAGGGCGTAGTCGATCGAGCCGGTGTCGAGGGCGGCGGCGGCGATCTGCATGCCGTTGATGAACCCGAGACAGGCGTTACCCACGTCGAAGTTCAGGCAGCTCGTCGACAGGCCGAGCTCGTGGTGCACGGCGCAGGCGATCGACGGCTCGAGATGGTGCTTGCACACCGAGGTGGAGATGAGCATGCCGACCCGCGCCGGATCGATGCCGGACGCCTCGAGCGCCTTGCGGCCCGCCCGGGCCGCCGCCTGATCGAACGTCACTTCCTCCGGCCACCACCGCCGCGCCTCGATGCCCGCGAGGTCGGTCAGGATGCCCGCCTTCAACCCGTTGCGCTCGTAAGTCTCCGACAGCTGCTCGTCGATCCACGCTGAGGTCACGACCTCTGGAGCTTCGACGCCGGCGACGGTCAACACCCCGACATCTCGGTGGGTGAGAACCGAATTTGCAGCCATGACTATCCTTCCGCAGCGCCGGGGCGCAGGTTGCCGACAGAGAGACGCGCAAGCCTACGGCATTTCACGCCGACTGGCTCTGCAGGCGGTCCGCTCGACGAACCAGACCGTCGTGCGGGCGCACTCCGCGTCAAGGATCCTTCGGTCGACGCCCTCAGAATCCCTCGTTGGTCTCCAGCCACTCGAGTTCCTCCGGCGTGGAGACTCGCCCGAGCACCGCATTTCGGTGCGGGTAGCGCCCGAAGCGATCGATCTGCGCCTTGTGCCGGATCTCGAAGTCGAGATCGGGCAGGTCCGCGAACAGGCGCATCGCCTCCTCGTGGATCAGCGCCGACTCGCTGTGCATGAACGGCAGGTAGAGGAAGGCGCGACGGGAGTCGTCCAGCGCGGTGTCGGCGCCGGCGCGGATCGACTCCTGGGCGAGTGCGAGCGCGAGCGGATCGGTGGCGAACGCCAGCGGCGAGCCCCGGAACATGTTCCGGGAGAACTGATCGAGCACGATGATCTCGGCAAGGCGGCCGTCGGGGGTGTCGCGCCACGCGGCCCTCTCGCCGGCGACGATGGCCTGATGAAGCGACGCGAACCGCGCGACGATGCGGGCGTCGAGCGCATCCGATTTCCTGTACCACCGAGAGGGGTCGAGCTCGTCGAACCAGAAGTCGAGGACGTCGTTCATGTCGCGCACCCGATCGTCTGCGGAGGGGGCTGCCAACCTATCACCCCGTCGCCACGCTGCCTTCCCGCGCGACGGGCCCCGGTCGTCATGGCCCCTGCGTGCCTTTCACCTGCTTCCAGAACTTCGTGAAACTCGGGAACGGCATGCCGGGCATCGGGTAGAGCCACGGACGTTCCTCCACCGTTCCCGGCCAACCGTCGCAGGCGGGGTACTCCCGACGCACGACGTCCGTGTCCGCGGCGGCAGCGCGCAGCTCGTCGAGGCTCCCGTGCAGCACCGTCGCGCCGCACTGGTCCGCCCAGTGCTCGACGAGCGCCCATCGCTTCGCGCTCATCGGCCAGTCGAGCGCATGATCGACATCGATGAAGACGATCTGCCTGTCCAGATCCTCCCGCCAGCGCGGGTCGAGGTTCCAGATCGAGCGCAGCGCGACGGGCGTGCCGGCGACGAGGGCATCCGGGTCGTCCGCGAGGTGCCGGCCGGGCAGCTGAGGCATCATCGTGTCGCGCGCGTCGAAGCCTGCGTAGTCCACCGCTCGACGAGCCGCACGGTCCTTCGGCAGCGCGAGCGTGTCGAGCGCCTCGTACGCCACGTCGAGCCACGTCCCGTGCTGATCGGTGCCGGCGAACCGGTTCACGTTGGCCTGATTCATCACATAGGGTTTCGCGCGCGACGTGCCGGCCACCCACTGCCAGGACAGATGATTGCTCGCGAGATCACCATCGAGGAGGTGGAAGTGGAGCCAGCGCGCGGGCTCGAGCCACCAGGTGCGTCCGAAGCGCGTCGTCACCGCGGCCGTCCACAGTCGAGCGTGGTTGTGCATCGTGCCCTCGGCGATCACGTGCCGTATCGGCACGTCGATGCCATCGACGCCGGTGTCGCCGTCGAGCACCGCCGACGGCGTGACCTCGGAGCGCACATTGTCCTGCGGGTGCTTCAGATCGCCGAAGATGCGCTCGCCCTCGAGCTGCCAGGTGCGGTGGAAGAACTCCCGCCAGCCCAGTTCGTTCAGAAGCTTCTCGCTGGCCTGCGCGTCGTGGCTCTCCCGCACGATCTCCCCGACATCGCGGGTGGAGATGATGCCGTGCGTGATGAACGGACTCAGCCACGTGGCCGCGCCATCCAGTGCATCGCGGCCCCGCGCGTAGGCGCGCGGATCGATCGCCCGCACACGATCGAGGACAGCGGCGAGGTCGACGTGGAAGTGTTCGGCGAGCGGGGCGACCGGGTCGTTCACGCACCCGCCGACGCCAGGATGCCGTTGAAGGTCGCGCTGGGTCGCATGACCTTCTCGCACAGCGCCGGGTCCGGGAAGAAGTGCCCGCCCACGTCGGCCGCCTGACCCTGCACCGCGAGCATCTCCTTCACGATGGCGTCTTCCTGATCGCCGAGCTGCTTGAACAACGGCTTGAACCGCGCCGCCATGTCAGGCTCCTCGGTCTGGGTGGCGAGCGCCTCCGCCCAGTACAGCGCCAGGTAGAAATGACTGGCCCGGTTGTCCGGCTGCCCGACCTTGCGCGACGGTGACTTGCCGTTCTCCAGCAGGCGACCGGTCGCCGTGTCCAGCGCCGTCGCGAGCACCCTGGCCTTGGGGTTGTCCTGCTTGACGCCGAGATCCTCGATGGAGGCGGCGAGCGCCAGGAACTCCCCGAGCGAATCCCAGCGCAGGTGATTCTCCTCGACCAGCTGCTGCACGTGCTTCGGTGCGGAGCCCCCGGCACCGGTCTCGAACAGTCCGCCACCGGCCATCAGCGGCACGAGCGAGAGCATCTTCGCGCTGGTTCCGAGCTCGAGGATCGGGAACAGGTCGGTAAGGTAGTCACGAAGGATGTTGCCGGTCGCCGAGATCGTGTCGAGACCGCGGGCGACGCGCTCCAGCGTGTAGCGCATCGCACGCACCTGCGACATGATCTGGATGTCCAGGCCCTCGGTGTCGTGATCCTTCAGGTAAGCCTCGACCTTGGCGATCAGCTCGTTCTCGTGCGGGCGGTAGGGATCGAGCCAGAAGACGACCGGCGTCTCCGAGGCGCGCGCGCGACGGACGGCGAGCTTCACCCAGTCGCGGATCGGCGCGTCCTTGACCTGGCACATGCGCCAGATGTCGCCCTCCTCCACACGCCGCTCGAGCAGCACCTCGCCGGAATCGACGTCGATGATGCGCGCGATGCCGGCACTGCCGGCCTCGAAGGTCTTGTCGTGCGAGCCGTACTCCTCCGCCTTCTGCGCCATGAGGCCGACGTTCGGCACCGTGCCCATCGTGGCGGGATCGAAGTTCCCGTGCCACTTGCAGAAGTTGATCATCTCCTGATAGATCCGGGCGAACGTCGACTCCGGGATGACCGCCTTGCAGTCATAGGGCTTGCCGTCTCCGCCCCACATCTGTCCGCCCGAGCGGATCATGGCCGGCATCGACGCGTCCACGATGACGTCGCTCGGGGAGTGGAAGTTGGTGATGCCCTTCGCCGAGTCGACCATGGCGAGACGCGGCCGGTGCACGCGGCAGGCGTGTAGATCTCGTTCGATCTCCTCGCGCTTGGACGTCGGCAGTTCAGCCAGCTTTTCGTGCAGCGTCGCCATGCCGTTGTTGACGTTGATGCCGAGCTCGTCGAAGTAGGCGCCGTGCTTGTCGAAGGCATCCTTGTAGTAGATGCGCACCGCGTGCCCGAACACGATCGGGTGCGAGACCTTCATCATCGTCGCCTTCACGTGCAGCGAGAACAGGATGCCGGCCTCGCGGCAGTCCTCCATCTCGCGCTCGTAGAACTCGCACAGCGCCGTCTTGCTCATGAACATCAGGTCGATGATCTCGCTTTCCTGCAGCGCGATCCCGGACTTGAGCACCACGGTATCGCCGCCGTCGGCAACCAGTTCCATGCGGACCGTGCGCGGCGTGTCGACGGTGAGCGACTGCTCGCCGTGGTAGAAATCACCGGCGTGCATGTGAGAGACATGCGTGCGCGACCATTGTTTCCACTCACCCATCGAATGGGGATGCTTGCGGGCGAACTCCTTGACCGCCTTCGGGGCACGTCGATCGGAGTTGCCCTCGCGCAGCACCGGATTGACCGCGCTGCCGAGCAGCTTGCCGAAGCGGCGCCGGAGTTCGAGCTCCTCCTCGGTCTGCGGGTCGCCCGGAAAGTCCGGCACCGCGTAACCCTTGCCCTGAAGCTCGCGGACGCACGCCTTCAGCTGCTGGACCGAGGCGCTGATGTTCGGCAGCTTGATGATGTTGGTGTCCGGATCCTGGGTCAGGCGCCCGAGCTCGGCGAGATTGTCCGGGACGCGCTGATCCTCCTTCAGGTACTCGGGGAACTCCGCGAGCACCCGGGCGGCCACCGAGATGTCGCTGAGCGCGACATCGATGTCCGCGGCAGCGGCGAAGGTGCGGACGATGGGGAGCAACGAGGCCGTCGCAAGGAACGGCGCCTCGTCGGTCGCGGTGTAGATGATCCGGTTCTTCTTGTCTGACATGCCTGATGAATACCTCGAAGCGGGTCGCCGGAGCGGGCGGAGAGTCGGGAGCGAAGGCCGCGAGTCGCCTTCGTTCGGGGGACCATCTTACCCGCGCTGTCCGGGGGACCGGCCCGGCCCCGGGCAGGCGTCGCCGGACAGCTCGCACTCGAGCGTATCGCCGGTCGCCGACGGCATCAGCGCGGCGGCAGGCGAACGGCGCCGTCGAGCCGGATGACGGTGCCGTTGAGGTACGGGTTCCGCGCGATGTCCGCGACGAGGCCGGCGTACTCCGACGGCGCACCGAGCCGCGCCGGAAACGGGATGTCCGACGTGATCCCCGCCACCGTCTCCGCGGGCAGGGACGCCATCATCGGCGTCTCGAACAGGCCGGGCGCGATGGCCATGACCCGGATGCCGTGCTGCGCGAACTCGCGCGCCGCCGGCAGGCACAGCGACGCGACCGCCCCCTTGGACGCGGCGTAGGCCGCCTGCCCCAACTGCCCGTCCTCGTAGGCGGCCGAGGCCGTATTGATGACGACGCCACGCTCGCCGGTCTCGAGCGGCGGCAGGTCGGTCATCGCGCGGGCCGCGTAGCTCATCAGGTGGTACGTCCCGAACAGGTTGACCTCGATGACCTTCCTGAAAAGCGCGATGGATACCTTGCCCTCGCGTCCCACGATCCTTGCCGCAAGCGCGATGCCGGCACAGCTCACGACGATGCGCGGCGCGTGGCCGAAGTGATCCGTCGCGGCCGTCACACCGCTTGCCACGCTGTCCGCGTCCGTCACGTCGCACGGCTGCGAGTAGCCCCCGATATCCGCCGCGACGCGCGCCGCGCGATCACCGTCGATGTCGAGAACGGCGACGTGTGCACCGAGTTCGGCGAGGTGGCGTGCCGTGGCCTCGCCCAGCCCGCTGCCGCCACCGCTGACCAGTACGCCCTGTCCGTCGATGTTCATCGCTGCGACGCTCCGGAACGTTCCGGCACCGGCGCCGATCGCGGAACCGGTCGGCCCCGCTCGTTCACAGGGGCAGCAGGGCCAGAGTGATGAAGGGGAAGGCCACGAGCAGGGCCACTCGCACGAGATCGGTGCCGACGAAGTAGATCACCGCCTTGTAGGTAGCCACCATCGGGGTCTTCCGGTCCATCGCGTTGATGACGAACAGGTTCATGCCGACCGGGGGCGTGATCAGCCCGACCTCGACCACGATCAGCACGAGGATCCCGAACCAGATCGCGGTCTGCTCGATGTTGACGCGGTTCAACGCACCGTTCGACACGCCGCGCAGGCCAAGCTCGCGCGTCATCTCGCGCGTCAGTTCCTGCCCGCTGGCGAGAAGGGCCTGCGCCTGCTGCAACAGCGCCTGCGGGATGTCCGCACCGTCTGCCGCCAATGCGTCCAGCCGCGCGCCCTGCAGCTCGATCATCGACACCAGTCCGAAGTCGAGTCCCTGCACGATCGGCCAGAAGATCGGGATCGTCAGCAGGATCATCGACAGGCTGTCCATCAGGCAGCCGAGCGCGAGGTAGAAGACGAGGATGAGTACCAGCACGGCCACCGGGCTCAACCCGCTGGCCGCCACCCAGGAAGCCGCTTCCTGCGGGAGCTGCGTCAGGGCAAGAAAGCCGTTGTAGAAGGCCGCGCCGAGCACGATGAAGAAGATCATGCCCGATGCCCGCGCGGTCACGTAGAAGCTTTCGGACAGGCTCGCCCGGCTGAACCCGCCCATCCGCCACGCGATGACGGCCGTGCCGAACGCACCGACCGCCGCGCCCTCGGTCGGCGTGAACCAGCCGAGGTAGATGCCACCGACGACCAGAAGGAACACGACCAGCACCGGCCAGACATCGATCAGGGCCTTCAATCGCTCCACGTACGGTACCCGCTCGCGGGTACCGGCCGAACCGGGGTTCACCCGCACATAGATCGCGATGGCGATCATGTAGCCGACGGCGGCCAACACGCCGGGGATGAAGGCGGCGAGGAACAGCTTGGCGATGTTCTGCTCGGTCAGGATCGCGTAGATCACCAGCACCACCGACGGCGGGATCAGGATGCCGAGCGTGCCGCCCGCGGCAAGCGTCGCCGTCGCGAACCCGCCGGCGTAGCCGTAGCGGCGAAGTTCCGGCAGGGCCACCCGGCTCATGGTGGCCGCCGTGGCGAGGGAGGAACCGCAGATGGCGCCGAAGCCCGCACAGGCGCCGACGGAGGCCATCGCCACGCCGCCCCTCCGGTGCCCCAGCCAGCCTGCCGCCGCCTTGAACAGGGCCTGGCTCATGCCGCCGAGTGTCGCGAAGTGACCCATCAGCAGGAACATCGGCACGATGGACAGCGAGTAGCTGGAAAAGGTCGTGTAGGTCTCGGCCTTCAGGCGTGCGACCGGCAGGCTCATGTCCCCGGTGACCATGACGAGCCCGACGAAGCCCGCGACGAACATGGAAAGCCCGATCGGAACGCGCAGGAAGATCATCAACAGCAGCGCGGGAAAGGAGAGCAGCCCGATCGTCAGATCGCTCAATGGTCCGCCTCCAGTTCGGGCGGGAGCACCTCCTGTCCCGTCGCGACCTCCAGCACTCGGGCGATCGTGATGTAGACCGACACCGACGCGGCGACGATGGCGCCCGGCACGCAGGCCGCGTAGCCCCACCAGACAGGGTACTGCAGCAACAGAGTGGTCTGACCCGAGCCGCGCTTGCTCTCCATGCCGGCGAACAGCTGCACCGCGATCAGGACCAGCACGGCGGTGAAGAGGAGCTCGATCATCAGGCGCAGCACCCGGTTCGCGCGAAGCGGAAGCCGCGAGGTGAAGATATCGACCGAAGCGTGCGAGCCGTTCAGCTGGCAGAGCGGCAGAAAGGCGAAGATGGCGAACGCCATCCCCACCTGCACCAGTTCGAAGTCACCGTCGATCGGGCCGATGCCCGTGGCCAGCAGCCGATCGGCCATCCCCGGTATTACCGCCTGGACGACGTCGCCGTGCAACACGGTGTTGAGTGCGCGCCCCACGACCGACAGACAGGTCAACACGATCAGGACGCCGAGGGCGACCCCGCCGATGATCGCGAAGAGACGGCTCAGCAGACTGATGACGACGTGCATCGATGTGTCAGCGCGAGCGCGGGACGCGATCGGCTAAGGAAGCTCTGCAGATGCCGACGAACTACAAGCCCGCAGCAGGCACTTCAGCATGAGCGAGGTCATTGGCAGTGTGCTGCCACGTAATCGGCTGATCTACAGTCGATCTTGTCCTGCGCGGACGCTTT
>Ga0209303_1000074_pt1 | contig 126524 bp, 103 predicted proteins | sample SidtaG_3_FD_187449 | JGI IMG/M metagenome (GOLD analysis project Ga0209303, IMG submission 187449) | Marine algal microbial communities from Sidmouth, United Kingdom - Sidmouth_Asex1 metaG (SPAdes) (version 2) | ecosystem: Host-associated > Algae > Red algae > Unclassified | place: Sidmouth...
CTGCTGGTTTGAGTTATATGGTGGGCTTTGGTGAGAATTACCCCCAGCGTCCTCATCATCGTGGTTCGGCGCCTAATCTGAAGAATGACCCGACTGCAGTACAGGAGAATGTGCTTTATGGTGCGGTGGTGGGTGGTCCTGGTGAGGCTGATGATTTTTCTCATAATGACCGTCGTGATGATTGGATCACTAATGAGGTGGGTACGAGCTATAATGCGCCTTTTGCTTCGGCACTAATTCAGCAGTATGATCGTCTTGGTGGTGATGCTCTTTCGATGAGTCAGTTGGATGCTTTAGCTGGTATTGATGCTGATGGTGTTGGTTTTTAGTTGATATGTTAACTATCAGTCAGATGAAAGCGATCGCTCTAAACATCAGGCGATCGCTTCTTGATTCAGTCGCTACAACGGAGGACACCTCCGCAACGCGCTGAATCGCTTTTTAATTAAGCCAAAAACTAATAGCTAATAGCTTTTCTAAAGAGTCAAAGATTGAGCATTGGTTTCAATTAAGATTGCTAAATCTTTGAGGAAGGCAGCAGCTTGTGCGCCATAGATAACACGGTGATCGGAGGTGATATTGACCTTCATTTGGCGTTTGACTCCCATCATTCCCGAATCATCAGCAACTAACTGAGGTTTTGAACCACCGACAGCTAATATAGAACCTTGTCCTTGGGGTAAGATGGCATCAAAGTTATCTACACCGAACATTCCTAAGTTAGAAAGAGTAAATGTACCAGTGCTATATTCTTCTGGCTTCAGTTGTTTCGATCTAGCTCTGTTTACCAAGTCTTTCCAAGTACGAGATAGAGAATAAATATCCATTTGATCGGCATTGCGCAACACTGGAGTAATCAATCCACCATCAGGCATTGCTACGGCTACTGCAATATTAATTTCTGAGTTGTAGCTAGTAGCATCATTAGCATAGCTAGCATTAACTACAGGGTGATTTTTGAGGGTAACCGCGATCGCTTTTGCTAATAACGCAGTCATAGTTACACCTTTGGGTTTGATTTGCTTATAAAGCTGATCGAGAGAATCTGTAGTGATGGTATATGCCACATGAAAAGTAGGCACTTGCAAACTCGCCATCATGTTTTGTACCACCGCTTTTTGTAAAGTATTTAGGGGTACAGTATCGCCAGGAGTTATATTTGCTTGAGATACAGCTACAGGAGTTACAGGGGCAGCAACTACCGCAGGGGCAGCATTGGCAGTAGCTTGGGGTGCAGTACCAACTGGAGTCGCAGCAGGAGCAGAAACAGCTTTACCACTAGCTTGCTCGACATCACCTGCGGTAATACGTCCATAAGGACCACTTCCCTGAAGAGATTTAAGATCCACACCAAATTGTTTGGCTAGCTTTTTCGCTCTAGGAGATGCGACAACTCTACCCGAACCATTACTATTGTTACTACCATTACTACTTGCAGTAGTAGCAGGAGTAGTAGCTACTGTTGTAGGAGCAGTAACTGCTTCAGGGGCTGCTTGAGCGGGTGCGCTTGCACCTCCTTGATGGGAAGCTGCCTGTTTTTTCGCTTCTTCAATTTCTGCTTCAGTTTCTGCTATGAGGGCGATCGCACTACCTACAGGTGCTTCTTGACCTGCTTCGACCATAATCACGGCTAGATAACCTTCGTTAAAAGATTCTACATCCATATCCGCTTTGTCCGACTCTACCACTAAAACCGTTTCTCCTTTTTCTACCTTATCCCCAGAAGATTTTGTCCACTCTACGATCTTACCTTCGGTCATGGTGGAACTGAGGGCGGGCATAAATATATCGTGAATCATGGTGTGAGATCTTTTTCTTGTAGTTAGTATTTTTATTGATAATCGAGACTAAAAGGAAACTTTAGAATAGTATTTCCTGTTTCAGAGCCATATTTCTTTACCGATCAACAACCTAAGATAATAACATCTATTGATCTTTGGCTAATGTTCAATGATCAATATTTAATGACAAATTCTTAATGATTTACCGTTGTGCCAATTTAGGTCTTCTACCTAATAATCCTGTCATCAATCTTAGAGCAAATATCTTTAGGGGCTTAACATAGCTCATCATCCATAATCCTGTACGGCGCAACGCAACTATAGGCAACCAATCATTAGAAAACATCCGATCTAGTAAATCTGTAAAGCCTAAAATAGCCATATTTTCAATTTTGCGCCAGCCTTCATAACGTTTGAGTACTTTGATCGCGCCAAGATCTTGTCTTTGTTGTCGAGCATCTTGCAATATCTGTGCCAGACTTGCAGCGTCGCGTATTCCTAAGTTTAATCCTTGTCCCCCTACAGGATGGCAACAATGAGCAGCATCGCCAATCAGTGCCAAACGAGGTTTAATATAGCGATCGCACTGCATTAGCTGAACGGGAAAAACCATTCGCTTGCTGACTAGTTTTAAATCTCCCAACGTATTTTGAGTATAGGTTTGCAGCTTCTCTAAAAAAGCACTCTCGTCTAATTTGGCCAAAGCTTTTGCTTCTGCGTGAGGATGTGTCCAGACAATCTGACAGCGATTTCCTGGTAGGGGTAAAACTCCCATTGGACCACTGGGCCAAAAACGCTCAAAAGCGGTATTATTTTCTGGGGCAGTATGCTCAATGGTAAATGCCACGCAAGATTGCCAGTATTTCCAACCACGAGTTGTTATTCCTGCTAGAGTACGGATGTGCGATCGCGCTCCATCTGCACCAATTACTAGCTTAGTGGTAATCAAACGCTTTTCGCCATCTACCCATACTTCTACAGTAGAGCTATTCTTATTCGTAGTCACATTTTTAACTTCTCCAGGGCATAACCAGCTTATATTTTGGCAGTCGGCAAGATGATTTTGTAAAACGCTTAAGACTACATTATGTTGCGCTACATAACCCAAGTGTTCTCCTGGGAAGTCCTTAGTTTGAAATTTTACCTGTTGAGGATAGTCTGCATCAGATAAATTAATCTTGGTATATTTACCAATCTGAGGCAATATTTTGTCCCAGACTCCAATACCCTGATAGATACGACTAGACAAAGGAGAAAAGGCATAAGCCTGAGTTTTGGCTGCTGCGACTTCTAGGGGTCGAGCCTCAATAATAATAATGTTTAACTCGGAATTTTTTAATGCTGCTGCTAGAGTTGCACCAACAATACCACCGCCGACAATTACGAGATCGCAATCAAGATTGTGATCGTGGCTCGGACTAATCTCTGGTTGCTGCTTAACTAACATTCTGGAGTAATTTATCAAAAAAGAATATATTAAGTATTTTTACTTTACATATATTGTGACGCGATCGGCATGTTATAGCAAGGAAAATTTATTTAACCAGTTAAGGAATGTAGCGGTTGTAGCGGATGGGAGTGAAGATCGATGTTGCCCACCACCACCACCATTGAAAGTAAGAATGGGGGTTATCGTTAGTAAAATATTCGGGGGCGATCCGCTTTATTTTGGGGAGATGTATCCAAGCTACCCTGGGGAAAGTGTGGTGTTCGTCATGATAGCCAGTATTGAAAAATAAAATATTAGTCCAGCTGTAGGTAGAATAAGTTTTGCCCTGCTGATAAATATGATGTTCGGCAATAGATTGACCCCTGAAGGTGATTCCCCAGTTACTAATCATCAGTGTCAAACTCCAGAAAAGATATAGAGTAGCCTGGGGGCTAATTACAAACCAAGCAAAAATGTAGAGACTAAGGCTAGTTAGGATTAGTAAAATATTCAATTGAGTTGAAATATTAGCTGATTTGAGGTGACGACTATCAGAATTAACCAAATGGGGAGTAATCAGATCAGTTATTACTGCACCTCCTGGTAAAAGATGAATCAAACTCTCAGCGATTCGCCAGTAAGTATTGTTAGTCGAAAATTCAGCCAAATTGCGATCGCATAATTCATGGTCGTATTGATAATCGTTTAGCTGTAGATGATGGGTTTTGCCATGTACCCCGATATAAGTTAAAGACTCGCCAAAAGATAGTGAACCACACACAATCAAAAATAAAGCCAGGTTAGAACCTAGCTTGCTTTTGAAAATTAAATTGTGGGCTGCTTCGTGAACAAAAACTCCTAGGGAATGTAAAATAAACTGTCCAACCAAAAAAGAGATTCCCCCTACTTGCCACCAGGGTAAATCCCTAACTAACCAAGCCATTAACCATTGTAGAGATACCAGAAAAGCGATCGCGATTATCGATGGTGGATAATTACCAAAATATTGCTTAATTTTAGGATATTGGTGCAATATCTCTTTACGACGCGAACTATGCCACTGGCTGTCAATTGACATTATAAATTTATAATTATTGGTTTATTGTCCAAATTCCGCTCGCGCCTGTTGAACTATTTCCGCCGTTACTTCGTCCAATTCTGCAGCACGGGCAATGGCTTCTATCTTTTGTCGTGCTTGAAGCCGAGCGAAGAAAGGAATCATTTTAAATTTGGCGATCGCTTGGGGTGTCCAATACAATTCGTCTGTGACGTTAAAGTTTTTCATGATTTCCCCCTAATGTTTACTTAGTACACCCCCATTCTAAGTTTAGATACTAAAGAGAATTTCTCAAACTTAGATAAAGTTAATATCTCAAGTCAATTAGCGAATTTGAGAAGAAGCAGCCTCAGAAAGCGCGGGAAGCTCGGCATACTGCCCTTGAACTGAACGAAAAATACAGTAAAAACAAGCCACAACGCTACCCATAAAAATAGTGTTACTTAGAGTTTCAGTCAGTAAACCCTGTGCGCCCAATGCAGGGGCTAAAATGCCCATGATTAAGCTAAATAAAATCTGCAAAATGTTCATTAAAATTGCCTGCATTCCATTGAAGCGCAAAAAATAACTCACATTTTCGTTTCTCACTACCGCAAACCACAAGCCAAAGAAAATAATCAAGCTGGCAAAAGGTAAACTATTGGTCAAACCATAGAGAACTACTAAAGGGGAAAAGAATTGATATAGCCAAGGAAATTGACTCAGTAGGGCGATCCCAAAAGGTAAAGAATAGACTAAGGGAAATAAATATATCAAAGCTCCAAAGCTACGGTCTTTAGCGTCTGTTACGGGAGTATTCATCTTATTTTTACGGTTTTAATATAAATGCAGTAAATATACATCTTATCAAAAACCTTTAAGGCGATTAGCTTTCTAAAGTATGAAAGGAAAAACAAAATCTCTCTTGAGCAATCGGGCTACTTTTTTGAGCAAGATTGAGTATTCTATAAAGAATAAGTAAAATCATATTGGTTAGGGTTATATCATGGTCGATTCTGTTCCATATCGACAGCAGCCTTCTTGGAGTCAGGCTCAGATTCTTTTGGAAACTCTTGCTTCTTTAAGCTACCGCGAACGGGGTTTGGATAGTTATCTTTATGAAATTACTCGTGCGGTAAGCCATTTACTAAATGTGGATTGGGCTGTAGTTACTTGTTGCAATCGCCACAAATATCAAGTAGTTGCTAGCAATATTGAGATCCAATCCTATGACAACTCTTTTAATCTTCATGGCAGTCTTACTGGTACAGTTGTCAAAACGGGCAAGATCTTGTGTGTCAGCGACACGGAGCGCGATCGCGAATCTGGAACTGCTCCTCCAGGCTACCGCTCTTATTTAGGCGTACCTCTAAAAACCCCTACAGGAAAAATTATCGGTACTGTGTGTTGTTTTGACCCTCAGCCTCAAGAATTTTCGGCAGAAGCTTTACGTATTGGAGAATTATTTGCCGAACAAGCAGCGATCGCGATTGATAACTACAATCTGTATCAAAAACAACAAGATTTTAATCAAGTTTTGGAAGAAGAAGTAGCCAAACGTACTGCCCAACTACAAGAAGCCCAAACTAAATTAATTGAACAAGAAAAACTGGCAGCCATTGGTCAATTTGCCTCCATGATCGTCCACGAAATTCGTAATCCTACTACTACCATTTTGATGGGTTTAACCAGCCTAAAAAAACTAGACCTCGATTCTCGTAGTCAAATGCGTTTGCGTCTGGCTTTAGAAGAAACAGAAAGACTGCAAAACCTGTTGCGAGAAATTTTGTCCTACGCCAAACCCCAGATACTGCAGGCAGAAACAATTGATTTGAAACAGTTGCTAGCAGATATGTATTTTGCCTTAAAGGAAATGCCTGCAGCAAATCAAAAGAAATTACGACTGATGAGCGATCGTTCTCAACTGACTATTCAAGGCGATCGCGATAAATTAAAACAGGTAATTATTAATTTAGTCAAAAATGCTTTTGAAGCAATAGAAGTTGGAGGAACTGTTACTTGTTCCCTCTCGTTGCATAAGAACCCTGGCTACTGTTGTGTTAGCGTTCTTAATCAAGGAACTCCTATTCCGCCAGAGATTCTACCAAAATTAGCAGAACCTTTTGTTTCTCATAAATCGGGAGGTACTGGATTAGGATTAGCCATTGTCAAACAGATTGTTACTAGTCATGGCGGCTCTTTATCTATTGAATCTAACCCAAAAACTGGAACGAAAATCGGTTTTACTTTGCCCAAATCCGATCAAACAACCGAATAAACCTTTCATCCCTAATCCTTTAGTTAAATCCCATGACTCTTACCAATTACCCAATGACGACGGAAAAAACGAGACAAAGAAGATTCTTCTAAAGAAAGATAAATTGGTCTGCCATGGGGACAAGTGCGAGGGCTGCGAGTAGCTTGCCATAAATCTAAAAGATTTTGCATTGCTGCTAGATCTAACTCTGTACCGTTGCGAATAGCACTGCGACAGGCTGTAGCTACTTGAGCAGATCGTAAGTCTCCTCCCCAACTCAATTCAACTAACGCATCGGCACAGTCATCTCTTTCGGCTAAGGCTTTGGGAGCATTACGCACTGCCCAAATATTTTCACCAAATAGCTCAATATCAATTTCTAGTTTTTGCAGTTGTTCTAGCTGTCTTGGTTTTAAATACTCTAAAGTTATAGGGGTAGTTAAAGGTATTAGCTCCCAACAATCTTGTAACTGTTCGTATAATACTCTTTCGTGGGCGATATGCTGTTCTACTAGCCATACTCCTGAAGGATGTTCGGCAACAATATAGGTTTTGTTAACCTGAGCTACTGCCTTTAGTTGTAAAGGATTATATTGAGGTTGAGAATTTGATCGCGCTACTAATTTTCCTGCTAAATCGCGATCGATCTGATATTTCCCAGATGCCTCTGCTACTCGTAGTATTTGACCAATTCGTCGATCGCCGATCCCATCGGGTAAGTAACGATCATTAAGCCTCAAGGCTTGAGCGATCGCTTTACTGACTTCTGACTGCCAATAAGGGAGAGAATGAAGATAAATTTCAGTTTTAGCAGGATGACGATTCCAATCTATCTGACTAGGACAAGTATGAAGATGCAAAAAACAAACGGGATAGCGATCGCGAGGTAGGGTTTTTGCCATACTATTTAAAATAGTTTGTTCTAGTTCTGGCGATCGCACTAAACGATTATTTACCGAAACCTTAACCCAGTCTGCTCGATGACGATGGCAGCGATCTGGCAAACCAAGGATCAATTCTATCGTTGAAGGAGTTGAATTGGCTTTGTCTGCAGGGGTGGAAATTTCGACTTTGATGTATTCTACGTCGCTGTTGCTAACTTTCCTCAGAAACTGAGGCAAAATATCTCTTGCAGTCGCCCCTGGGCTAATGTTAAACCAGCAATTGTTATTTTGTTTGATTTGCCAAGTAGTTTGAGGATGACATAAAGCCATTTGATAAATCAATTTTTGAATCGCCTTCAACTGTTGGGGGAATGCTGGTAAGCCACGACGACGGACGGGAATTTTGGCAAACAAGTTAGCTACAGTGACAATTGTCCCAGGGGCAATGGCGATCGCCTGTTCTAAAAGTGACTTACCTTGATGGTAAGTCACTTTCCAACCAATAGGCTCTAATTTATCTCTGGTACGACTACAGATAGTCAAATCTGCTACCTGAGCAATACTGTGTAAAGCTTCCCCCCGAAAACCTAAACTAGTAATATGCCATAAATCTTGGCAAGTACGAATCTTGCTCGTACTATGAGGCTCAATGCAAACCTGTAAATCCTTCAAGGACATACCCTTACCATTATCGCTCACCTGCACTTGCCAAGACTGAGGATCTAAAGCGATCGCAATTCTAGTTGCCCCTGCATCTAGAGCATTTTCAACCAATTCTCTAACTACTGCTGCCAAAGAATCAATTACCTCTCCCGCTGCAATGAGGTCAATTACCTCGTCTGGTAGGGTTTGGATTTCTGACGGCATATAGTTTGGACTTGGGCTTAATGGTCTTAAAATTGCTTTCATTTTATAGCTTATGCCTCAAAGCTTACCCCTTGCTTTACTCTTTGATAAGAGAAATTTAAATTCAAAGTCATTATAGTACATTTAAACTATAAACTCTGTATCAGTTAGCTAAGTTGTTCTACTTTTTCCTCGATTGGGAAATATTTCCTGAGCAAGGTATATAATTTGTATTCATCAATTGGTTTGTGTAAAACATCATTACAGCCTGCATTATTCATCAGCTTTTCTACAGCTGAATATTCGCTAGCCGTAATTGCAATAATTGGTGTTTTGGCAAAAGCTGGTATTTTCCTTAGCTCTTCAACCATTATCCAACCTGGTTTGTTCATATATGCATCAGTTAAGATTCCGTGGGGTTGGCTCTCTAGGGCGATTTTTATACCTTCATCGCCATCATCAGCCAACAAGACTTTAAATCCCATAGACTTAAGTAGATCATTCAGTAATGTGCGGTTTTCTGCTATATCATCTACAACTAATATTGTCCGTTCTTGACCATCTAGTTCTGATAATGTATTTAATTCGATTGGATTGATAGGTTCAGTATTAACAACTACTCCAGACACAGGAAAAGTTGCCTCGAACCAGAAAGTTGAACCTCGGTTAAGCTCGCTTTTGACCTTGAGTTCACTCCCCATTAGCTCAATAATTTGCTTGCTAATAGCTAAACCTAATCCAGTACCATCAGTTTGCCTTTCCTTATCCCCAACCTGTTCAAAAGGTTGGAAAATTTGATCGACTTCATCAGCAGCAATACCGACACCTGTATCCTGTATTTCAAATTTAATACTTTGCTGTGCCATGGAGTTAGCTGATTCTGGCTCAAGCAAAGCAACTGAGCTAACCGTCAACGTTACTTTTCCGCGATCAGTAAATTTAATTGCATTGCCCAAGAGGTTAATTAATACTTGTCGCAGGCGTTTTTCGTCCGCCCGAAAATTAACTGGCAATTCTCCTTCAGTTTTATATTTTAGGTCAATATTTTTTTCGTTTGAGCGCATTTTCATAATGCTGACAACTCCGTTGATGAAGTTGTCAAAATTCAAATCAGCATAGGCTAGGTCGATTTTGTTGGCTTCTATTTTGGCAAAGTCGAGCAAATCGCCGATTAAAGAAGATAAGTGATTGCTACCCTGTTCGATAACTTGGAGATTTTTGATTTGAGTAGCTTTGATTTCTGACCATTGGGAGTCATCTATTTTGTCTAGCTCAATTCCGTTAACGTTACGCTGTAAAATTCGCGAATAGCCCAGAATACCGTTAAGGGGAGTACGCAATTCGTGACTAATGTTTGCTAAGAATCGATCTTTCGTTTTATTGGCTACTTCTGCTACTTCTTTGGCTTTTTGTAATTCAGCAGTTCTTTCTTCAACTCGAACTTCTAATTGTTCGTTGACTGTTTTCAATAAATTGAATTGACTTTTTAGTCGCATTGCCATTTTGTTAAAGGACTGAGATAAAATACTAATCTCTTTTGCTCCGCCAACTGCAACCTGACGATCTAATTCTCCTTGTGCCATTGCCTCGGAAGCTTCGCTCAACTGATAAATTGGTTGAGCAATCCAGCGAGAAGTATATAATCCCAATATTACCGCAGCTCCTAAAGCTCCTAAACACAAGATAATAGTCGTTCGAGTATTGGCATTGATTTGCGCCATAAAGTCCGACTCTGGAATTATAATCGCCTTCGTCCAAGACAAACCATTACTATCCGTTAATTGATTGATGGCTAAAAAATGCTGTTTGCCATCAATTTCAAAGTTAATGATTTGTTCGCTGTTCGCGCTAGCAAGATCGCCAAATTCACTTTTTAAATACTCGGCTGTTTTACGAGTCAAGGGGTTTTGACTATCAGTGCTATGTATTTGTTCGGGTGTACCCGACACGATGGCGAATGGTTTTTCAGCGGTTGAAGTTGCCACCATCATTCCTTTAGAGTCGAAAATAAATGCTTGACCAGTTTTACCAATTTTGAGACTGTTGAGAAATGAACTAATTTGAGCAATACTCAGATCTGTAGCTAAAATACCCTGAAATTTTCGATTGCGATCATAGTAAGGCTGTCCAATAGTGATCGCTAAAGTAGGCGGATTAACCCAGGCATAAATATCTGTCCAGGCAGTACCGTTAGCCTTTTGGGGGACTGTGTACCAAGGTCGATTGCGGGGGTCATAATTAGGAGAAGCTTTGAGAAACTTATCGCGATCGCCATTTTCTTTGATGGAGTAAGTTCGCAATGTCCCAGTAGATTCTGTTACCTGGTATCGAACCGTTTTGTCGTCATTGATCTCTAGACCGACAAACTCACCTTGAGAACTCCCAAATTGGATATAGCTAACTTTGTCAAAGATTTTGCTTTGCTGTAAAAAATGCTGCTCCATAGTCTGCAAATCGTTGACGTCGAGCTGACCTAGATCGAGGGCGCTTTTGTTTAGCTGATTTATCTGGTTGGGAGTATCTAAATAATCTCTGACGTGTCTATTGATACGACCATCTACCTCCCCCATTAGCTGTCTTGCTAAATCTTGAACTGATTTTTGACCGTTACGCAGAGATAAGTATCCAGTAAGTCCTACTGCTGCAAAAATTTGTACTACGAAGGGAACAATTAAAATTATTCGTAATGGTAATCTAGAGCCGTTTTTCTCTGGAGAAGTGCTATTCATACAAGTTATCTTTTAAACTAAACTACTAGTAGAGTTCCCAATTCTCAGAGTTTTTATTCAGCCTATTGCTAGCAAAACTTATATGATCTAGGACTTACCGAAAAAATTAATTTTTAACAGCGAAGTGGGAAACACATGGGGCTAAAGCCTTTGTCGTCGCTTCAGCACGGGGTGAGCTTACAGCATACTATCTTCAGCAGCCGATTTTTTAATAAAGTCTTGGGAAATAGACCAAGCAGTATTGATTAGCTGCATTGCCATTTCTGAACCATCAAGATCGGGATGATATTTAAAGCCCATTTTGCGGTAAGTAGGACGACCAAAGGCAATAAAAGCTACCGCATACCAAATCAGATCTAGACCATCAATAATATAATTTTGATAGGTTTTATACTCTTCAAGGTAATTTGCTACTAATTGTTGATAAATTTTTTCGGCATTGGGTAGAGTTTGTTTAATGTCATCTATAGAAATAGAATAATCAGCATAATTATCGCGATCGCTTGGGGAGACATTAGCCTTATTTTTAGCTGTTTTTGATAAAGCAAAATTAGGTTGCTCTTTGGTCTTTTTAGTTTGATCAGGCTGATTATTTTCGGTTGAAATGCTTGATACTGAAGAATATAAAGTGTTTAACAGATCTTGATTATCTTGACACTCCGCATGCAGTTCCAAAAATTCTTGAGATAGATTAGCAATACGCTCTAGCTTACTCAATTGAGGTCTTAGCTGTTCTGCTTTTGTATAAAGCTTAAGTGCTTCTTGATCTAGCTGATTACGTCTTTGATTTTGTTGTTTGAGTTCGTTTTCTAACTTTTTAATGCGTTGATTAATTCTGGCTTGTTCTTGCTGATTAGCTTGTTCTTGTAACTCAATCTCCTTCAACTGAGACTTGATTTGAGAAACAGTCTCGATGATATTCATGCCTTTATATAAGTGATCGGTATTTGATTAAAGTTAATTACCAATCGATTATAAGCAACTAATTAACTGAGTGTCCGAAGATCTAAATGTTATCTTCGCTCTCAATTTCAGCAATTAACAACGCTGTATTTTCGGCTTCAGTGTTTTTACCTGCTTCCTCGTATAAAGATAGAGCTTTGTTGAAAGCTGCGATCGCTTCTTGCTTTCTATTTCGTGCCTTAAGAGCAATACCAAGATTACGATGAGCCAGAGGATCGTCAGGTTTGATTTGAGTCAGACTACGAAAAGTAATAATAGCCTGGAGATAGGTTTTTTGAGCCAAATAAACTTTGCCTAATCCTAAGAGTATTGCAGGATTATCAGGACTCAGTCTTGCTGCTTGTTTGTATTCTGCTAAGGCTGAAGTGTATTTTCCTTGTTTGTATAATGTATTGCCAATTTGCAGATAAATTAAGTGATTTTGGGGATCGTTTGCTTTAGCTGTGAGCAATGTTTGTAGACCAGTTTCCAAATTTCCCTGATTAATTAGAGCGTTGGCTAGTTCCAACTGTAAGTCTCTTAATTGAGGATATTTGATAATAACTGGTTGTAGTAGTGCGATCGCCTGTTCGTAACGTTCTTGTTCGATCAAGATTTGCGAGACAATCCGATAGGCTTGCTCATTATCAGGATCTAAAGCCAAAATTACCTTGTAAACACTAATGGCGCGATCGTATTCTTTAGCCCGCAATAAAACTATTGCCAAGCCAAGATGATTTTGAATGTTTAATGGTTCTAAGTCAATGGCATTTTCATAAGCTTTAGCTGCTGCTAGATTTTCGCCATTTTTCCCGAAGCTGTAGCCCAATGCATAATACAGTTTAGGATTATCAGGAGTCAGGTCAATTGCTTTTTCAAAGGCTGATGCCGCTGCTGTGTAGTCTTCTCGGAGAATATGCACATAGCCAATTCCTGAAAAAATACGGGGATTTTCCCCATCTAGATTTGCTGCCTGTTCGTAAGTTTTTAAAGCTCGATCATACTTTTTTTCTTGTACATATCTTTTCCCTTTTAGTAACAGGTTGTTTAGTTCGAGATAACTAGTATCAGCTATCTTGGTTGACAATTCAGGCTGCCCTAGTGCGGTAGTTGAAAAAACCATAGACAAAATTGAGGTCAAAAATATTAGAGCCAAAGGTTTTAATAACATAGATTTTGCGACAACCATCTACCTAAGTAATTTGAATGAGTTTAAACTAGCATTCTGATTAAGTAACCAAATTTTAACTTCTATTGAAACATTACGACTGTCGATCGCACGCCCTGATATTGTGGGTAGATTTTGTTATAACCAATTGCCCAATAATACATAAGAAGCCCAGTAAAAAGGATGCTCGTATCCGCGAGTGTGTAATAAAGATAACTGCGCTTGACGTACTGCATTAGCTTTGGTGAGATGTTGATTGGATAATTCATCATAAAAATCACTCATTAATTTAGCGGTGGCGCGATCGTTGACTGACCATAAGGTTGCTAAGGTACTTCTTGCCCCTGCACGCACCGCCATTCCTGCTAATCCTAATGCGGCTCGTTTGTCTCCTGAGGCTGTTTCACAAGCACTTAACACAAGTAACTCGATCGCCTCTTCTTGACTAGGATTTCGAGTTTGTAAAATACTATCCAACTGATTGATATTAAGGCGATCATTCCAAGTGACTAAAAACGTATCTTCCAAAGAAGAACTAAATTGTCCGTGAGTAGCAATATGAACTATGGGGCGATCGGAAAACTTGATTGTTTGCTGTAGGGAATCGGTAGTAAAACCTTCATTTAGTAAAACTACACTATCTACGCTATCCTCGATCTCTTCAAGTTCGGAGTTGACATAGTTTAATGAACCAAATCCCTGTCTGCTTTTAGTTATCCCTGCTGCAATTGTTTTTAATTCAACTTGTTCTAGGGGACGAGGAGATAATAGCTGTAATCCAGGAGTCAAAGCAACATTATAGTTTTCAATAATGTATTGTTGACCATCGTATAGAGCAGAGAAAGGAATATTTCTTAACGAGCCATCGGGTACAAAGACTATGGTTTTGATTTGATTGCGAACTAACTTAGGAAGTGCGGGGCGAATTAATAGATCGTAAAGTTGTTTGGAGGGACGATAAAAATTACGACGACTACGCACTACGGTAGTTTTACGATACTGCTCGATAATAGCTTCTAATTCGTTTTTACTAATTTTGGCTGAATAATTTTGTAGAGGTTGAGCGGGTAAACTCAAAATAACTTCCAAGCGATCGCCTAAAATGATTGGATAAATTACCGCAGCTTCTCGATCTATACGATCAATACTAACTACTTGAGCATCTAAACAAGCCTCTCGAAAGAAATTATTCAACTCTGCTAGCTGAAGAGATTCAATTACTTCTCTAGCACCTTCTAGATTAGCCTGACTAACTTCTACTCCCGAATCGGCAGTTAGTAGTAAATTAACTAGCTCACGGTATACTGGTTCAACTCCTTCGCGAAATGAGTACTGTACATCAGGATCGATCGCGACTAAGTCTCTACTTAAAGATTTTAGTAACTCCACTGCACGAGCATAATGAGCGATCGCTTGGGGACGATTATCCAAAGCCCGATTGATTCTACCCAACTGCCATTGCCAAAGATAGACAATCTCAGGAGCATTAAGTTTTTGACCTAAAACCAAAGCCTGTTGCGTATATTTTCGAGCAGTATCCCACTCTTGTAGCTCCTCTTTAATCTGTCCCTGCAAACCCCAGCCATAAGATTGAGCCTTTTGATAATCAATCGCTTTTGCCTGTTGAATTGTGTCTTTAAGCAAAGCTTCGATCACGCTTAAAGCAGGAAGATTAACTTGAGTCTGATTTTTATTTAAAGATTTACGATGTAGTTTAACCAGTACATTAGCATAGTTAATTTTGCGGTCAATATTGGCTCTATTGTTGGGTAAACGAGCAAATTCTGTTTGAATGGGTGCAATTAACTTTTGACTTTGATGCCATTGAGGAGTGTCCGATAGCAAATTTAATTTAGCTAAGTTAACCTGCAATGACAGATCGCTAGACTGACAATGAGGATCAAATTGACAGATCTTTAATCCTTGATCGTATAACTTAATTCCTGCTTGAGGTTGATTGACTTCATAAGTGTTGCCTAATGCCATCAGTGTTTTAACTTCTTCACTGTGATGATCTATATTAGAAGCTACTGCCAATGATGCCTGCAATATTTTCTGCGATTGCTCTACCTGACCCACAAGACGTAGAATATCTCCATAGCTTCTTAGTCCTGTTGCCTTAATTAGAGAATCTGGTTGTTCCCCTAGTTTTGTTTCCACATCGGCTAAGGTTTTAACCGCACGACGATATAATCCTAATTCCTTAAAAGCACTAGCTTGATTGATCGAAGCTCGAATAATTCCTAGATCGTCTTCAGTTAATTCATAGTTAACTTTTGCCTGTTGCCAAGCAGCGATCGCCTGTTTTGATTTGCCTCGATTTAAAAGTATAATTCCCTGATTGTTAAAGACTTGAGCTAACACGGGAATTTTATTCCCCACTAAAGCCGAAGATTTTGCTAATAAATTTAAGCTAGCGTCAATTTTTTGAATTGCCTCTGATTCATTATTTAACTGACTGTAAGCCAAAGCCAGATTACTAAGTATTCTTCCCTGATTAAGAGTATCTTTAGACTGAGTATAAATTTTATTTGCTTGTTGCCAACTTGCGATCGCTCGCTCAAATTGAGCAATAGAGTAGTTATATTTTGCTTGAGCTTCTAATTCTTCTACATCAGTTGATTTTATAGTTACATTTTCTTCAGGAGCGATCGAAGCTGCTACAGCATTTTTACCATAGATATTACTACTCCACAAACTAATAGACAGTCCCAAAATGACAAAAACAAACCATAACAAGCAACGCTGTCTGAACTTAGAAGGCATAGAAAGAATCAAAGATCAAAAGGACTAACCTAGTTTGCCCAATTCTTGAGTTTTATTCGCTTTTGCTAATTGCGAAAGAATCAACTAGTTCTCGATGAGTTCTAGATTATTTTTACCAAACAGGTAGATAGTTATCAGCAGTAAGTTGCCATTGACGACCAAAAACATGGACTTTTGTTGTTGAACCTTGATCGTCTACTAGTTCTCCTTTAAGATGACTCCAGGCTAAAAGACTGCCCTCAAGATTAAGAATATCGATCCCTTGTTGTCTGAGCTTCTCTGCATATTTGCCACTACGATAGCCGATGGTACAGTAAGCAATGACTATTGTTTCAGGATTAATATATTGCTTTAAGTCACGTTCAAATTCTTTTAATGCGATCGCTCCAGGAATGATCGAAACAGCTCTTTCTTTAGGCGATCGCACATCTACTAAAACAATTTTTAGCTCCTGTTGCTGGAGCTTCTGTAGCTCTTGTACAGTTATTCCCTCTACTTGAGGAAACTCTTGGGCGTATTCTTGATACATACTTTCGATCAGAGCTTGTTTATTTACCTCCGACTGTACCGCTACATTCTGCTGACAGCCAAAGCCAGTCATAGCAATAAATGCTACAACACCAACAATCAAATACTTCTCAATCCTCATCCCGTCACCTTGTCACCACTGAGTTTTATTGATCAACAATTCTGTCGCATCGTCTTTTTTCAACGGTTTGGCGAAAAAATAACCTTGGGCATATTCACAATTAAAGTCTATTAAAATTTTTCTTTCCTCTTCGGTTTCAATGCCCTCGGCGATAACATCCATACCTAGTTTATGAGCCAAAATTACAATTGTATTAACAATCTCAATATTTTTAGAACCTTGACTCATATTACTAACGAAAGAACGGTCTATTTTAAGGGTATCAGTAGGAAAACGATGTAGATAACTAAAAGAAGAAAACCCCGTACCAAAGTCATCCATACTGATTTTTATATTTAGCTCTTTTAACTCATTGAGCAAAACAATCGTATGTTCTACGTCATCCATCACCATACTTTCAGTAATTTCTAGCTTGAGATTGGCAGGGTCTAGTTTACTTACGATTAGAGCTTCTTGAATTTGAGCAATCAAATCTGGTTGAGCGAATTGCCTGCTAGAAAGGTTAACGCTCATGATTACGTCTTTCGCTTCAGGAAATTTATTACACCACTGTTGCATTTGACAGCAAGCAGTTTCTAAAATCCATTTACCCATTGGTACAATTAGACCAGTTTCTTCGGCTACAGGAATAAAATCACCAGGAGAAATGAAACCTCTGGTGGGAGAGATCCAGCGTACTAAAGCCTCAAAACCAGATATTTTCCCTGTAGAAAATGAAATAATTGGTTGGTAATAAAGTTCAAATTCCTCTTTAGTAATAGCCTGATTCAAATCCGCTTCTAGCTGCAATCGTTTTAATGCTTGTTCGTGCATCTTGGTGGCGAATACCTGATGCTGTCTTTTCCCCGAAACTTTAGCTTTATACATCGCGGTATGGGAAGCTTGTAGCAGTTCTTCTGGTTGAAAATCTTCTCCCAAACGATTTAAAGCTAAACCAATACTGGCAGAAGTAAAAATATCTTGTTCGCTTAGTTGAAAAGGTATGGCTAATTCTCGATCCAATCTATTTGCTACTTCAACAGCTTCGCCAAAGTCTTCAGTGGTTTTAAAAGCGATCGCAAATTCATCTGCCCCTACCCTCGCGATAATTGCACTAGGGTCAAGATTCTGTTGTAAACGCTGAGCGGTATCAATCAAAATGCGATTGCCTGCCTGATAACCCAAGCCATCGTTGATTAATTTAAAGCGATCAATATCCAAACAAAGAATCGCAATAAAGTTATCCGATTTAAAACGATTTCTTTGCTTAAGTTCTCTGAGCTTTTTGGCAAACAAAGTACGGTTTGGTAATTGTGTCAAAGAATCATAAAAAAGATTGTACAGAGATTTATAGCTCAGAACACTAGCGGCAGTAATGGCTAAAGCGATCGCCGCTGGAACAAATGGTATCCAACCTGACAGAGAAAAAGTAACCAGACAAATAGTCCACAAACCGCCAATAATAGCTATTCCCACTGTAGCTATTGATAAAGGATATTTGAGTTTCCAGGCGATCGCTGCCCCTAATAATGACCAACTCCAAACCCACAAATTTTCGACCCACTCTGGCCAAAACCAGATTAAAGGTTGGTTATCTAATACTACACCTAAAATTTGGCTAACCATTTGAGCATGAGCTATTACCCCAGGCATAAAGGTTTGAGAACCTCTGTAAGGAGTAGGAATAATATCTTTGATACTGGGTGCGCTGGTTCCGATCAAGACAATTTTATCTTTAATCATCTCAGCAGAAACTTTGCCTGAAATCACATCAGTTAGAGTCACTGTATTAGCTATCTGAGGAGAACGATAGTCGATCAAAATTTGCTTTCCTGCAGTTTCAGACGGTTTTAGTTGATAGCCACCTGAATTGGCTTTGAGATCTCGAAAAATTGTGTCACCTATTTTAATAAAATCGTTGTCAGCCTCAAACTGAAGATCATACTCAGCTAAATACTTGAGACTGATCTGAAGCGAAAAAGAGTACATGACATCTTCATCACCATCTCCAAACCGAAAATACATCAAATTACGACGTAACACATCATCTTCTATATCGACAACTATATCGTTAAAGCCAATTTGTTCTCGATCAACTCCTGGAGGGGCAGCAACACTATTATTTCCATCACCTATCAATTGAATAACAACTACATTATCCTTTTGTAGCTCTTGTCTTAGTTCTTTTGTCCCTGGTGGATAAGTTACTTCTCGATACAGATCGAATCCAATTACTTTAGGCTGATACTGTTGCAAATTTTTCAATAATTGAGCAATAGTTCGATCTGGGATTGGCCAACTATTTTGAAGCTCAATATCTTTATCCGTAATTTCTACTACTAGTAATCTTGAATCTACTTCATTTTTATTGTTGAGATTGACCATCCAGTCATAAGCCAGTAGTTCGAGAACTTGTAACCCTCCGAAACGCCTAGATCCCAAGACGATTGTGGTTAGTAAAATAGTTAATAATAATAAGGAAAAAGCATAAGTACTAAGCCAATGTTTAGCTCTTTTCAAACTATTGAATTTTCTAAGTTTAGACTTGGTATTTTTTCTCATCTTTTGTTTGATTTATTTAAGGTTCAAAAGTATTAATTATAGTTAGTCAAAATACTTAAAAAAGATATATGGCTTGAATATAAGTAAAAACATCTAATTATTACTGATCATTAAAAATCATTCATCAGTATAATTGAAAATAATACTGATGGACGTTATACATAAAGTAAGACTAGTATATTAAATATATTTATTAAGTCCATTTGGTAAGCAATTCGATAATGTTTAAAATTAAGAATATAAAAAATAAAGTAATTAGTTGTTTGGGGTTAGCTTTAATATTAGCTAGCTCCACAGTAACTGTAAGAGCAGAAAAAACAACAGAAAGCAACAATCGTTCTGATTATGGTTTACCTACTCATCGTCGAGATGGTGGCAGTAGAGGTCCAGGAGATAATTGTCTTGCTGATGCTAAAAGTCGTAATTTAATTGCTTTAATTCCTGAGAAGACTGTTGGTATAAATGCGTCTGCTAATCCTAAGTTATTCTTTTATGTGCCTAAAGTAAATAAAGAAAAAACTCTAGAATTTGTACTTCGTAATGAACAAGATGAACTCATGTATGAAGCCTTTCTAACTACAGAAGGTGCAGGAATTATGAGTGTTGAAGTTCCTACAGATATTCAAGCTAATTTACTTAAAAAAGACCAAAACTATCATTGGTATCTTTCAATGATCTGTAATTTTCAACAGCGATCGCGAGATATTGTTGTTGAAGGTTGGATGCGTCATGAAACAGTTGATGTGGCCACTAAACAAGAGTTAAATACTGCTAATTCGATCAAGCAAGCAGAACTTTATCATGAGCAAGGTTTTTGGTATGATGCCCTTTCTATTCTTGCTAGTAACCAGCAATCTTCAACCGAAAGTCCCATAGTTAAAGAAAAATGGTCGGAATTGTTAGGCTCAGTTGGATTAGAGGATTTAGCCGCTAAACCTTTTATTGAAAGCGAACTAATAGAAGTTAATTCTTCAAAGTAAATAGCTATTAACTATTTGAGAAAGTATCTTGAGGAGTAAAAAATATTTTCAGATCTTTTACTCCTTATTTTTGATCTAATTTCGCATTTTGAACTGTTAAAGAACGCCATAAAAATTTAGGTAAGGATAACATTCTACGCCAACGCCACGGTTCTTGATAAAGACGATAAGACCATTCTAAATTATTGTTTCTCAACCATTTGGGGGCACGAGATTTATTACCCGCCCAAATATCAAGGCTGCCTCCCACGCCAATCCAAATAGAATGGGGACACAAATAACGATTTTCCTCAATCCACAGTTCTTGTCTAGGTACTCCTATTGCTACAAAAATGACTTGGGGTTGTTGTTCTTGTAAAGTTTTTTTCCAGGCACTCTCTTCTTCCCCTGAAATGTATCCGTGCTGAGTCAAAATATTTAAGCTTGGGAATTTTCTTTGCCAAGTTTGAGCAGCATTGACAGCAGTTTGGGGAGTTCCACCAAAAAAACACAGGCTACTAGAAGCAGATTGTCCTATTGTCTCAATTAAAGAGGCAGCTAATTCGATACCAGGACAACGTTGATGCTTGATGCCTCGCACCCTCAAATGAAAAATAATCCCCGCACCATCGGGAATCACTAATTCTGCCTTCTTGATAGTTTGACATAGAGCAGGATTTTCTTCAGCCATCATCGTCATCTCTGCATTTAAAGTAACGACGTGAGTACCAATTCCTTTTTCTAGCCTAGCTAACAACCAATCTCGATAATTATCAAGCAGATGAACATCAAGATTGAGAATCGGAAATGTCTGCGGTAAAGATAAATTATTATCTTGGCTCAACATAAGTTTTGATCTAAGCGCGATCGCGCCTTGGAGACGAATACAGCAACAGCAGGAAATTAGTTTAACTTAACAGCAGTACCTGTAGCTGTAATTAATAATAATACTCCTTTATTATCTACACTAATTGTACCCGTATCTATTTCAATACCAATCACTGCATCTGCATTGAGCTTTTGAGCTCGTTGCATCAGTTCCTCGATTGCTTTTTGCTGCCCTTTCTCAAAAACTCTCTCGTAGCTACCTGTTCGTCCACCCAAAGTATCTCTAATTCCTGCAAAAAAATCTTTAAGCACGTTAGTACCATAAACTACTTCTGCAGTCACAATTCCCAAATAGGCTTCAATCGATTGGTTTTGAATCGTGTCGGTAGTAGTAACTAGCATAATTGGTTAATCAAGAGCAAAGAAAAGGAATATTTATACTGATGTCATTTTATCAGACGTGAGTATAATGCTTTACTTAGTCTAAGCAACAATATTTTTGAACAAATACAATACAATAGAGTGAGATTGTATAATTGTAATACAAGGTCAGTAGGCAAATGAATTACAGTAGTTATGATCGATTTCAAGGTGCTTGGCTCGGTAGCGTTATTGGATCTGCCATAGGACGCACTGACGAAGTTAAGGCAAGCCCTGCGCTAAAAGCATGGGGGACTGTCGATCATACCCATACTGGAAATTATCAAAAAGTTATTATCAATCAATTCGACGATTGGTTTGAAATTAGAGAAAAAATTGCTCAAAATATTATTCAAGCTCAGAAAGTAAAAACTAAGCATATCTTGGAGCAATTAACTCCTTTCACCTCAAAATTTAACAATACTCAAAACAATAATTTTTTGATTACATCTACTAGTAATCTATTATCAGCTTTGTTGCCTTTAATTACTTTTAATGAAAACCACGAATCTAAATATATATATACAGAATTAATTGAGCAATGTAATTCAAACTCCGTTGCTACAGTTGAGATCGCCGAAAGTATTTTGCTATGGACTTATTTACTTACTTTAACTTTAGCTAATCGGCTGGAACTAAAAGAGCCAAATATCAGTATGATAGTTAAACAACTATTGAGTGGTGTAGAGGTAAAAACAGCTTCGTCAATTGCGAAGTTGAACATAGTTGGTAAAGCCCTAAAATATGGCTTGAGCCTACAACAACTAACAGAAAAAATATGCCAAACAAATAATAGCAACTCAGATCTAGATGTTATGTTTACTGTGACAGACGCGATCTGTTTAGCTTTGTATTGTTTTGCTTCTACCCCCCACAATTTTATGCTTTGTGTCAAACGTGCATCTCATTTACCTACTTACCTATCCCAATCAGTAACAACTCTTGCGGCGACTATTTCAGGAGCTTATAATGGGACAGCAGTCATACCAAGAAAATGGCTCAATGCTAGCGATCGCCATCAAGGCTACCAACAAACGAAAAAAACCTGCCATCAGCTATACCAAAGTTGGTTGGGGACACCGCAGCCAAACTATCCAGACTTACTATACAATCCTAGTCTTCACGCAGTTGCCATCCCTCAGATAATTCAGCCTCGCCGCAATTTTCAGGTAATTTCTCAAAACGAAACTTTTCCCACAAAATTAAAACCAGTACATATTGCGGCTAATCAATCGTGACAGTTAATCGCCAAATAAATTAAGTTAGCTTAACAAAAAAGCTACAAATTCAGTTTCAAATAAGAAGTTTTGATTAAGATGATTAAAAGTATAGTAGATTTTATCTTTTAGACTATATAAACAAATAGTTTTTAATTGTCAATAATTTAATCTCAAGAATTTTAAGCAAAAGATCATTCGGCAAATAAAATTTCTTGTGCCAAAGTTGTTACAGAACTCTCTGACAATCACCTTAAATATTTCTCTAACTTCTAAGAGTTTTTTTTATGATGAAAAGCTGGCATTCATTCAGACAATATATTGAGAGATGGCGAGAAAACTATCGACATCACTTAGTTTTGCCGTGGAAAAAGAATTCTGTCAGCTCCAAATCAGCTCAGTTTATCGGAAACTATCCTTTAAAAAAACGGAAAAATCGCCACAAAAATAGTATTAGAGATTTTATCGTAATGCTTTTATTAAGCATTATTGTTTTGACTGGTGTTGTTGGATATCGATTTTATAATCAGCCACAGCTAACTGTCGGTAAGATATCACCATTAACCATCAAAGCTCCTTACTCAGAAAAATTTGAAGATAGCAAAACTACTTTAGAAAAACGCCGAGAAGTACAAACAGGAATTGTACCAATTCTCAAGCAAAACGAAAGCCTAACAACTGAGATCAAAAATCAATTAACTTTATATTTTGACAGCGTTGATGAGCTAAGAAAACTTACCGAGCCTTTTCCTTTTTTCAATACCCAAATATTATCTGTATCTAGTCAGCAGTATATTAGGTTTTGCCCCGAATCAGAATTCAAAGCGGTTTTGGCTTCGGTGACTAAAAAATTTCAGCAACAGTCGGCTCAATCGCCAAATAATTTGTCTTTGGAGAAAAGACCAGATTTTAATATCAAACTGCAACAAGTAGCTTCAGAACTACGAGAATACCGCCAACAAACCTCGAAAACTGAATTTAATACTTTGATTGCTCAAATAACTCTAACTCGCTATCGATATTCTCAAGCCTGGAAAAAACTAGCTCAGAAAAAAATTGTTAAATTAGATGATAAAGAAATTGTTATTCTGCTGGATTTGACCGAACAAGAGTGGAAAGCAACTAAAAAAGCTATTTCTCAGGGGGTAGATCGCATTTTAACTCAAGGAATTCCCCTGGGAATGCCTTCTAACTTATTAGAAAAATCCGTTTTAGTTCAGCTTAATCCAGAAGTACCACAGAAGACCGAGTTTTTGGCTAGTAACTTACTATTGTCAGTACTCAAACCTAACCTAGAAGAAGACAAAGATGCTACTAGAAATATTGCTGAAAAAGCAGCTATGGCAATTAATACAGTAGTGGTAGAAGTCGAGGAAGGAGAAACTATTGTTGAACAGGGAGCAAGAATCACTCAGGCAGATTTTGTTTTATTAGATGGCTTCAAACTGAGTCGGCGAGGTATCAACTGGGATGGGCTTAAATGGTCTGCAACATTTGTCAGTTTTGTTGTTGGAGCATTTTTACTCATTCAAAAAAAAGTTTATACTTCCATACGTCATCGCGACTATATTTTGTTATGTTTACTAAGTTTAAGCGCGCCATTACTTAGTGTGTTTAATTTTCCTTATACTAGCTTGTCAGCAATTGGTTTATTAGTTAGTAGTTTTTATAGTCCTAGTTTGGCAGTGTGCCAAGTGACTTTAGTCGCAACGTTGGTCATGTTTAGTAATCAAACATTAGGTTCTACTTATTTACTGGTAGGATGCGCAGGAGGATTGATTGCAGCTATCTTTGCGGGAAAACTGCGATCGCGAGAAGCAATGGCTAGATTGGGCATTATGGTGGGTCTATGCCAAGCAATAATTTATTTGATCACCAATCTAATTTTGAGTGCCAGCCCTGCTACTATCTGGTCGGCAATTTTGCCTGATGCGTTAATTTGCGGTTTGTTTGGTATTGCCTGGAGTGTGGTAGCAATTGGAATTTCTCCTTATCTAGAAAGGTTCTTCGACTTGATTACGCCGATTCGTTTAGCAGAGTTGTCTAATCCTAATCTACCTTTACTCAAGCGATTGGCTACCGAAGCACCAGGGACATTTCAACACACAATGTTTGTGGCTTCTTTAGCGGAGGCTGCTGCACGGCAATTAAACTGTAATGTGGAGTTGATTAGGGCTGGAACTCTATATCATGATGTGGGCAAAATGCACGATCCCCTAGGTTTTATCGAGAATCAAATGGGCGGACCTAACAAACACGATGAAATCGACGATCCTTGGTTAAGTGCCAAAATAATTAAAAAGCATGTTAGTGAAGGTTTGGTCATGGCTCGCAAATATGGCTTGCCCAAAGCTATTCGCGATTTTATTCCCGAACATCAGGGTACATTGCTGATTGCTTATTTTTACTATCAGGCAAAACAAAAAGCCGAAGCAGAGGGGCTGACTATTGTCGAAGCAGACTTTCGATATCCAGGTCCAATTCCTCAATCAAAAGAAGCAGGAATTATGATGTTAGCTGATGGCTGTGAAGCTGCATTGCGATCGCTACGAGATGTAACCCCCAAGCAAGCCCTGGCTACGGTACAAAAGATTTTTAAGTCTCGTTGGCAAGATGGTCAATTACTCGATAGTGGAATTAGTTACGATGAATTACCAATTATCGCAGAAGTATTTGTCCAAGTGTGGCAACAGTTTAATCATAAGCGGATTGTCTACCCTAAAGGTGCTTTGGATATTACTCCTAAAAAAAATATTACTCGTCCATTAAATTAGCTGCTTAAGATAACTTTAAAAATAAACATAAAACTATAGCTAGATTGCTACAACATATAAAGGTTTTCACAATTGAGATAGTGTTAGGATTTATCAACGAGAAAAAGAAGCGAGAAAATAAGGAAAGTACATTTAAATGCAGGAATTTGACAAGTCAATATCCTTTGATGGTCGTGATATCAGACTCAAAGTAGGCTTGCTCGCACCACAAGCAGGTGGTTCGGTATTAGTGCAGTCTGGCGATACAGCAGTTTTAGTTGCAGCTACCAGAGCAAAAGGCAGAGAAGGAATCGATTTTTTACCTTTAACTGTAGATTACGAAGAGAAACAATACGCAGCAGGACGAATTCCTGGCGGTTTTTTTAGAAGAGAAGGTAGACCAGGAGAAAAGGCGATTTTAATCAGTAGATTAATCGATCGCCCGATGCGTCCTCTCTTTCCTAATTGGTTACGGGATGATATTCAAATTATTGCCACTGCTTTATCCTTAGATGAAGATGTACCCCCAGATGTTTTGGCAGTCACTGGTGCATCAGTAGCTACTCTGCTAGCGGGAATTCCGTTTCAAGGTCCGATGGCTGCAGTAAGAGTTGGCTTAGTAGGAGATGATTTTATTCTCAATCCTACCTATAAAGAAATCAAAAAAGGCGACTTGGATATAGTGGTTGCGGGTACTCCCGATGGGATTGTCATGGTAGAGGCAGGCGCAAATCAGTTACCAGAGCAAGATGTAATTGAAGCGATCGATTTTGCTTATGAAGCAATTCAAGAATTAATTCAATCTCAACTAGAATTAATTAAAGAGTTAGGAATTGAGATTGTAACTGCCGAACCACCTGTAGAAGATGAGAGTCTAATCAACTTTATCAGCGATCGCGCTACAGACGACATTAAAAAAATCCTGTCTCAATACGATCTTGATAAAAAAGGTCGAGATGAAGCTTTAGATGAAATCAAACAGACTAAAATAGCTGATGCGATCGCCGAAATGCCCGAAGACGATCCTCTAGCGGTAGCTACCACTGAAGACCCCAAAGCTATTGGTAAAGCCTTTAAAAAGCTGACTAAAAAGCTAATGCGGGGTCAAATACTAGAAGAAGGTATGAGGGTTGATGGACGCAAATTAGACCAGGTAAGACCTATATCTTCGCAAGTTGGCATTTTGCCTAATAGAGTCCATGGTAGTGGATTATTTAGAAGGGGTCTAACTCAGGTACTATCCATTGCTACCTTGGGTACATCGGGAGATGCTCAAGATACCCGCGACGATCTAACACCTCAAGATGAGAAGCGTTATCTTCATCACTACAATTTTCCTCCCTATTCCGTGGGAGAAACTCGACCCATGCGATCGCCTGGAAGAAGAGAAATCGGTCATGGTGCGCTGGCTGAAAGAGCTTTAATTCCTGTCTTGCCTACTGCGGAAGAATTTCCTTATGTAGTGCGTGTTGTTTCAGAAGTTTTATCTTCTAATGGTTCAACCTCAATGGGTTCGGTATGTGGTTCGACTTTATCATTAATGGATGCAGGAGTACCTTTAGCTAAACCTGTTAGCGGTGCAGCAATGGGACTCATCAAAGAAGGAGATGAAGTTAGAATTTTGACCGATATTCAGGGCATTGAAGATTTCTTAGGAGATATGGACTTCAAGGTTGCTGGGACAGATGTGGGTATTACCGCTTTGCAGATGGACATGAAAATTACTGGTCTACCTATGGAAGTAATTGCCGAAGCGATTCAAAAAGCTTTACCTGCTAGGATACACATTCTTGAAGAAATGCTCAAAGCAATCTCTGAACCTCGCGAAGAATTATCACCTTATGCACCAAGGTTGTTGACCATGAAAATCGATCCTGATTTGATTGGTATGGTAATTGGTCCTTCTGGTAAAACAATTAAAGCCATCACCGAACAGACTGGGGCAAAAATTGATATTGAAGACGATGGCAAGGTCATTATCGCTGCGGTAGAAGCGGATAAAGCAGAAATGGCTCGCAAAATGGTCTTTAATATTACCCGCAAGCTTAATGAAGGGGATGTTTATTTAGGTAAGGTGACCAGAATCATCGATATTGGGGCATTTGTCGAAATTTTGCCAGGAAAAGAAGGCATGATTCATATTTCTCAGTTAGCCGAAGGCAGAGTTGGCAAAGTTGATGATGAAGTAGCTGTTGGAGATGAGATTGTTGTTAAAATACGTGGCTTCGATCAAAAAAATCGCCTCAACCTAACTAGGTTGGGCATTCATCCCGATGAGGCAGCAAAAGCAAGAGAGGAAGCTTGATCGAAGAGTAAAAGAGATAGATAAATAGTGGAAATGGAGTAATGGAGTAAATTACTCCACTCCTCTAAATATTTCACTAGATAATGTGAGTTCGCCTGGAAGCTCAAGCTCTTATTTCTTTGTTGCCCATTTATGGTTTTTTTTAATAAACCACAGAGGTAAGGAGGACACAGCCCTAAAGGATACCGAGCACGCATAAGTAAAGAAAGAAGAGGGGTTTTATTCTTAACCCGAACTCACGTTATCTAGTAAGGAATCGCTTTAACTTTTTTGGTTGCTAAGACTCTAATTTTTACTACTAGTTCGTTTTGCATTGATTCGGTGCTACCACCCAAAGCGGTTTGGGGTTTTGCCATCACATCTACAGCACCAGCTTTCATCACTTCATAGATGTTGTCAATGTCAGATTTTTGTACTGCATTACTAAGAACTAAAATAGGAGTGGGATATTTTGCCATTACTTGCTTAGTGAATTCTAAACCGTCCATTTGAGGCATCTGAAGATCGGTACAAATTACATCGGGGTTTAACTGAGAAACTAGATCCAAACCTTCTTTGCCATTGCTAGCCTTCCCAATTACCTCGACATGGGAAGAAGAACTAAGCATTTTTTCATAAATATTGATGGCAACGGCGGAATCTTCTACTAACAAAACTTTAATTTTAGCCATGATAATTAATTTGTTTTTCGATTAATTTGGTCTTCTATTTTTTATAGTTCCCTAACTCGATCTATATATTTCAACTATTCAAAAATAGATCGATTGTCATGCCAAGAAAGGATGATGTTTTGATGCTTCAAGTTAAAGGAATTGTACTAACTTGTTTGGTGGCGAGGACTCTAATTTTGACGATTAGTTCGTTTTGCATCGAATCAGAATTACCGCCAAAAGTAGTCTGAGGTTTTGCCATCACGTCTACTGCACCAGCCTTCATTGCTTCGTAGATATTTTCTACATCGGACTTTTGAACGCTATTACTTAAAACTAAAATAGGAGTGGGATATTTTGCCATCACCCGCTTGGTAAATTCCAAGCCATCCATTTCGGGCATTTGCAGATCGGTGCAGATTACGTCAGGTTTTAACTGAGATACTAAAGTAAGTCCTTCTTTACCGTTGGGTGCTTTACCAACTACTTCAAGGCGATCGCTGGTATTGAGCATTTTTTCGTAAATATTGATGGCAACAGCGGAATCTTCTACTAATAAAACTTTAATTTTAGCCATGAGCTTAAAATACTAACTATTAATTAATTGGGTAAGAGTTTGGAATAACAACTGCTGATCGAAATCACCTTTGGTTAGGTAAGCATTTGCACCTGCTTCCTTGCCCCGTTGCTTATCTTCAGGACTTGCCAAGGTAGTAATTAAGACAATCGGTAAGCGATCGCATCTACTATCTTGACGAATATTAGCCGTCATTTCTAGACCACTCATTTCAGGCATTTCTACATCAGATAAAACAATGTCAAATTCTTGTTCTTGAACTTTTTGTAAGCCAATTAAGCCATTTTCGGCAATAGTGACATCGTAGCCAGCACCCTTGAGCAAACGTTGCATTTGAGTACGGATGATAATTGAGTCTTCTACCAATAAGAGTCTATTTTTGACTGTGGTAGATTCTATCGAGGCAGCAACATTGCGCCAGTTACCATTTCTGAGGGAATGTAACAGATCCCGAGGATTGAGAATCATACAAACTTCCCCACTCCCCAAGATAGTTGCCCCCATAATATTGGGAATGCTTTTGAGCAGCTTACTTTGAGGTTTAATAACTATGTCCTGTTGATCGAGCAAATCATCAACAATTACACCAAAACGTTCGTTGCCAACATTTAAAACAATGCAACTTAAGTTATTTCTGCCTTGGGTGTAGTCTTGGGGAGTTGATATTTGTAGTAGGCTAGTTAGCCAAGTTACAGATATCGGTAGATCTTCAAATGTAATAGTTGGCTTATTTTCAATTTCATAAATATCTTTCCTAGCTAGAGTAATCATGGTTTGAATAAACTCTAGAGGCAGGGCATAGGCAGTTTGATTGAGATCGACAATCAAAACTTTGGTGGTAGCCAAGCTAGTATTGAGACGTACCTGAAACTTACAGCCATTGCCAGGAGTAGAAGTTACCTGTATTGCTCCTTTGAGTTTTTCGACATTAGCCCTAACTACATCTAAACCTACACCCCTACCAGAAAGTTCGGTAACTTCACTACGAGTGGAAAAGCCAGAGGCAAAGATCAAAGACTGAATCTCAGACTCACTCATTGCAGCTATTTGGGCAGGAGTTTTGAGGTTGCGCCTAATCGCTGTATTGATGATACTTTGTTGGTTCAAGCCTCGTCCATCATCAATTAGTTCGATGCCGATACTACTACCAGTTTGATAACCCCGCAAAATAATAGTTGCAGTTTCTGGTTTATCACGAATAGTTCGTTCTTCGGGAGTTTCGATCCCGTGATCTACCGCATTACGGATTAGGTGTAATAAAGGATCTCTAATTTCTTCTAAGATTTTTTTGTCAGCTTTAGTATCTCCACCTTCAATAATCAATTCAATTTTCTTTCCCTGTTGTCGGGCTAGATCTCGTACCATCCGAGGATAGACATTAAATACCGTTGATAAAGGTAATTGTCTTAAACCCTGAATCCCTGTTTCCAAGCGATCGCTAATAATTTCTAAACTGGCAACATCCTCACTAGCTCTAGTTTTGAGATGGCTGGCTAAATTCCCAAAAGAATCTAAATACTGTTGAGCGTGGTTATAAAAATAGCGTAAAGGCTGGAGTTGTTCTGGAGTCAAACTGGCTTCAATTTTGTCAAGCAAATCTTCAGTATTAGAATTATATTTATTCCAATCTTCAGCTAAAGAGAGCATTTGATTTATTTCCACCATCTGCTGGGAAATCCGTAGCTTAGTAACAGCTAGCTCACTCGCCTGAGTCATTAAAGTATCTAGCTTTTGTGGCTCAATCCGAATGGTGTCAATTTTATTATCTCTAGTGGGAGTAGTTGCTTTAGCAGGTTGCTCGACATCTTGATTGACTTTAACTGGTGGCTGTTCGATTTCTGCTGTTACTAGTTTTTGTGGCAAAAATGCAACAGTATTTAATGAATCATTTTCATCATCAAACAGAGATCCTTCGGAGTCGGCATCATTGCCAAACAAATCACTATCATCATCATCATCAAACAGAGATTCTTCGGAGTCGGCATCATTGCTAAACAAATCGCTATCATCATCAAACAGAGATCCTTCTGCATCGGCATCGTCGCTAAACAAATCTACATCTGAATCATTTTCAGACTCAGATGTACCCATTAATGTTGCCAAAACATTGACCGCATTCACATCACTAGGTTCTCCAGTAATCGCTTCGTGGGATAATTGATTAATCGCATCAATTCCTTGATAAAGGCGATCGCATAAATCGGTAGTCAGTTCACCTTTTCCTGCTTTAATATCTTCAACGCAATCCTCTAAATGATGCACCAACATTTCAATCTCATTTAGTCCTAGCATCCGCGAGTCACCCTTTAGAGTATGAGCTTCTCGCAAAAATTCCTCCATCGCCGAGCTATCCTGGGGATTTTTTTCCAAGATCATCAGCTCAGATTCTAGTTTAGATAGGTGTTCGCTGCTGGAAACTTTATAAAGCTCTCTTAATTCTTCGTCATCTATATACATAGCTTTAGTTACTCAAATCTCCTACACAATCGCTCTTAGTTCTGCGGCAGATTTTTTCAGTTCGACAGTGGAGCTTTTAACATCTCCCATATCCGCTACTGTATCCATTGCACCAAGGTTAAGAGCGTTGATCGCTGCTAAAATTTCTTGGATACCTACTGCTTGTTGTTTGGCTGCGTTGGAGATTTCTGAAGTGTTGGCAAACACGTTGTTGATGGCATCTTTCACCCCGATAAATGATTCTGCGGTATCTAGTGCCAACTCAATACTAGATTCGGCGGTTTTCTTACCTTCATCTGTTACCATTACCGCACTGCTCATTGCTGCCTGGACATCTATTACCAGGCTGTTAATTTTATCTGCGGATTTGCGACTTTGATCCGCCAGTTTTCGAATCTCCCCAGCAACTACCCCAAAACCTTTTCCGTATTCCCCAGCCCGTGCTGCCTCAACCGCTGCGTTGAGAGCTAGCATATTGGTTTGGTTGGCTAAGTCCCCTACTAGTTCAGATACTCCTGCAATTTGCTCTGTTTGTTCGCTGAGGTTGATAATTTGTTCGGCGATTTCTCTTACTCTTTCTTTAAGACTTTCCATCCCTTCGCGAGTTTGTTCTACCGTTTCTGCTCCTGTTTCTGCTAGGGAGAGAGCAGTACTGGCACTGTTGGCTGATTCTTCTGCCTGAATTGCCGATTTTCTCGAAGTTTCTCCCAACAGATCCACTGTCGAAGTGGTTTGACCGACAGAACCCGATTGTTCGTTAGCCACCTGTTCTTGGCGTTCTACCTTAGAAGCAATTTCGCTAGTAGATTGGGCAATATTATCGGTAAATTCGTTGAGGGTAGAGGCAATACGCCGCGCACCACCAATAATGGCAACTACAATAATCAAACTGATTAAGGTAACAGATAGTTGAACGATTCTAAATTGTCTAGCATCATTCTCAAAAGCTAGTTCCGCTGCGTTTACTGCTGCGTTGGTTAATTCAAATAGCTCTTCGCTTGCTGCTGTTAGGGCTTGAAGATTGGCAGAAGTAGGTTGCGCTCTCACCTGTAGAGCTAGATTCTTAACCTGACTCCATTGACTTTTGGCTTCTTCTATGGATGTTAAATATCCTGCATCGTTAGACTGAATTAAGTTTAATTCTTCACTACCATTGATTAAACCTTCAATGAGATTATCTAGTTTGGTAATTAATTGCTCATTGGGAGTATTGGCTAGCTCCAACTTAACTGCCCTTTGTGTACCCCCCCGAACTACCCCAGACTGGTTAATCCTAGTAGCAGCAGCTTCTTCCGATCGCAAGAAGACTACTCCAGTGTTGATCGAAACAATTGTTCCAATAGCGATCGCACCAGCGGTTAACTGAGTTCCAATTTTCATAATGAATTGTCCTGTCGAAATTAGTTAATTAAGAATAAAAAAAATAAGAATGTCACTAAAGGGATGCAAGTTCTACTATCATTGCTCCCTGTACTAAAAGCTTTGCTAGATCGATAACTTTTAATGGTTCTCCTAAATATTCAACCATCCCCTTAAGATAGGCTGTCGTCTTAGAGTCGGTAGCTACAGGAACGGGTTTTAATTCTTCGGGACGAAAATCTACCACGTCGTATACTTCTTGCACCACAATGCCAGCAGTAATCTCATCAACTTCAATGACTACTGCTTTGTCGAGGGTGCGATCGCCTGTAGCTAAATTTAATGGTTGGCGAATATCGATCAGGGTTAATATTTCTCCCCTCAAATTCATATTGCCGATAATATGAGGTGGACAACAAGGAATAGTAGTAATTCGCTTGATCTTGGTAAATTCTCTAACAAGACTCAAATCTAAGCCAAAATAAGAGTCATTAATACTAACTACTGCAATCGGAATTAATGTTACTGATTCACTATCGTCCCCTGCTTGTTTAAGATTGGCAGTACGACTCGCTAAAATCTCTTTTTGCTCGGTGGTAGCTGTGGGAAAATAGAGATCGCAAAAATCCCTTGATGATAAATCTGATTTTGACTCTAAGGCATCGGGATCGGCTAATTCTTCTAAAGCAAGAGGATGACGTACCAAATTAGCCACGTCAAGCAAAATAATCATTTCATCATCAAGATTGATGATCCCTTTGATAAAAGCCCGATCTATATTTCGTTCTCGTCCATAGTCTAAATTATCTTGAATATAGCGATCGTCAATTTCCGCTACAGTTTCTACCCGATGAACGATTACCCCTACCTGTAATCCAGGTAACTCGACAACAATTACACTATCACTCAGATGACACTGGTTAAATTTATGACCAAAGCGTAAGTCTAGGTGCATTACTGGCACATATAAATTGTGCAGGTTGAGCAACCCGACAATATCTGGTGGTGCTTCAGCCACAGGAATTAACTCTGGAAGCAGAAATATTTCTGTCACTTTGGTTGCTGCGATCGCATAGCGCGTATTATGTAAGCTAAATATTAAATAGGGTTGAGTACCCATATTCTTAATTCCTCACGATCTTTATTTGGTTAGCTATTAATGTATTCACTGACAACTTCTCGCAGTTCTTCTGGTTGGAAAGGCTTGGTCAGATATTTGCTCGTACCTGCAATATGACCCTTCATTTTATTAACTAAACCATCTCGCGCTGTAACCATGACGATCGGTAAATCTTGAAACTTGGGGATTTTGCGGACAGTTTTACAGAATTCTAAGCCGTCTACATCAGGCATCGTCAAGTCTAATAACATTAGTTTGACTGGATTCTGGTCGAGCATTTCTAATGCATCTGCTGCTTTAGTGGCTAATAAGACGTTATATTCTGACTGCAAAGCACGTTTAATCGAAATTTGAATAATCGGACTATCATCAACAGACAAAACTATGGGTAAGTTAGCGTTATGGGGAGGTGAGTCAATGGTAGTAGTAACTCGATTGGTAGTGGTGTTTTGAGAATCACTGGCGTTTACCATTGTTTGGACTCTTGCTTTAATTTCACCTATAGTCTTAGGTACATCTTCTTGAAGAGTCGTACCCATACTTACCCAGTCATTCCCCACCCAATTAACATAGCTTTTGGCAACTTTTAAGGGATCTTTCCCCATTTTGTCGGCAATATCTAATAAAGTATTTTTACCGTTTGCCGAACCTACCAAATGCTTTTTAACATCAGGATTACCGATTTTTTTGAGTTGTTCTGGAGTAACAAAGGGAATTGCCCCTAAACTAGGTATAGTTGGTGTATATTTCTGCCATTTTTGTTGACGCTGTTCAATTAGTTGCCTAATCTCTGACCAGTTTAAACCGTGGTGATCCTCGGCGTAACTTAGATCGAAGTCAATCTCTGATTGCCATTTTGCTTCCCCTCGATAAGCTAAAAATTGCTCTAGGATCAAGACAATTTTGTTGACCATCAAAGCTTCTGCTTCTTGCCAAGAAAAGAGCTTCATCGTGATCAGTAATTGAGTTAGTTCCCTAACTGAGTTGGGATTGGTTACTCGCTCGTTCGCTACTGATAAAGCAGCATTGATTAAATTGGGCTTTAAGGCATTACCCAAGATTTGACAAACTTCTTGACTGCTGGGAATCTTCGTGGCGTTAGCCTCTCCATATACTAATGCTCCATTTTGCAGAATTAAAATACAAGATCTTTGATTTTGCCAAGTAGGTACTTGGGTTTTTAGGCTTAAAATTCCACTCTTATTCTTTTTGAATAGAGTCTGGAGAATGGAATTAAGCTTACCTGATTCGTATTTCTGTGATGACATTATTAATTTTGTTGATGTTTGCAGAGCAAAGATCGCATAAATAATTTAAATAGATAAAGCTATAGTTCCCAAAAAATGCCAGAAATTTAACTTGATATAAATAAAACGACCGCTTAATCATCAAGCGATCGCCAATAAAATAATTTAGAGAAATTAGTTGTCCAATAAAGTCTAAATATCGTCAGAATTAAGATTGCTACCAATCATCTCAGATTCATAAACAAAGCCGTTATAAGCCTCCATACCATGTTCGCTGATATCTAAGCCGTCTAATTCTTCTTTTAGAGGTACTCTCAACCCAAAGACCAATTTGATGAAATACCAAGCAGCAAGGCTAAAAACCGTTATAAAAGCTCCTACTGCAACAATACCTACTAGTTGAGATATTAATTGATCGGGTTGACCGCTATAAAAAAGACCTGTTACGGCAACATCCAAGTCTTTTTGCAAGAGATTATTCGGGTTTGCTAGTAGTCCCACGGCGATAGTACCCCAAATACCGCTAACTAAGTGAACGGCGATCGCACCTACTGGATCGTCAATTTTAAAATTATCAATAACACTAATGGCAAACACCACTAGCATTCCTGCAATAATTCCAATCACAATTGCCCCAAAATAATCTACGACAAAGCAGCCTGCGGTAATCGCCACAAAACCAGCTAATAAGCCATTAATGATCATTGACAAGTCTGGGCGATCATCGCGCAACCAAGTAACAATATTGGCAGTCAAAGCCGCACTTACTCCAGCTAAATTGGTAGTCAAGACAATATGAGGTACTGCTTCATTAGCAGCTAATACCGAACCACCATTAAAGCCAAACCAACCAATCCAGAGGATAAAACAGCCCAAGGTTGCCATACCCATATTATGACCAGGCATGGGGTAAATCTTATTATCCTTATATCTTCCTTCTCTTGCGCCCAAAAGCACTGCACCAACTAATGCAGCCCAACCACCAACAGAGTGAACCATGGTTGAACCTGCAAAATCATGAAATCCCATAGTATTTAACCAACCACTAGGACTAGCAATCCAATGTCCTACTAAGGGATAGGCGATCGCCGTGAGTAGCACACTGAAAATTGCATAGCTAACAAATCTAATCCTCTCGGCTACTGCACCCGAAACAATAGTAGCAGCAGTACCAGCAAAAGCTGCTTGATAAAGAAAGAAGACCGAGATTGGTAATCCAAGGGGGTAGGCTTCTAATCCATAGATGGCAGCATTAGTACTGCTGAGGAAAAAACCGCGATCGCCAGCAAAGGCGTTGTCTGTACCACTAAACATTAGGGCAAAACCAATTGCCCAAAATGCCATCGTCGTAATAGCAAATACAATCAAGTTTTTTGCCAGAACATTAACAACGTTTTTACGACGGCAAAATCCACCCTCTAGCATGGCAAATCCTGCATTCATAAAAATAACTAAAATAGCAGCGACCAATACCCAAGTACTATTTAACGCACCCTGTACATCTTCTATGGTGAGGGATTGAGAATCTTGAGCCATTACTGCAGTATTCCAAGCAATGAAAATAATTGCCACCAATGGTACACAAGCCAGCCAATAAGAGAACCTAGGAAATTTGAAATTACTACTCTTATGAGGATTATTTTTTTTAAGTTGAAAAATAGATAGAGACATAAAATATAGCTAAAATAACTAAGCTTGATACTTTTTGAGGTGATGACCAATGCTAAGTCTCTTCATTTTGAGGCGATTTGCCAAACAATAGCGAGAAACTAAAGTTTGTTTTTGTGCGAGATCGTAACTTTGAAACACAATTTCCTCAAACATCAAACATTTGGGCGATCGCGCCATCAATTACTTTTGGGCAAAGCCCTAACGCGAAAGCAATTTAGCTAGAAAATTTGCTGGTCATCAAACCCTAACTTGTCTGTTTTAACCTAGAAAATTATTTTTTAGTTTAAAAATAATAATTAGAATAGGCACATTTTCCCCAAAATACGCTCGCTATTATTCAGTTTGTCAAAAAATTGACTACTATGACTGATAGAGTAACTTGTCAACAAATTGGGGTTATTAATCGTGATTGTAGTAATGAAAGTCGGTTCTCCAGAACAAGAAATTCAGAGAATAGAATCGGAATTACGGGAGTGGGGATTAACTCCAGAAAAGATTGTTGGTAAACATAAAATTGTGATGGGTTTGGTGGGGGATACTGCATCTCTCGATCCTCGACAGATGAAAGAAATTAGTCCCTGGATCGAAAATGTTTTACGGGTAGAAAAGCCCTACAAAAAGACTAGTATAGAATATCGCAATGGCGAACACAGCAACGTAGTTGTATCCACTCCTAGCGGTGATATTACCTTTGGTAAAAATCATCCTGTAGTAGTAATAGCAGGGCCTTGTTCTGTAGAAAATGAAGCAATGATTATCGAGACAGCCAAGATAGTTAAGGCTGCTGGGGCTAGTTTTTTGCGGGGTGGTGCATATAAACCACGGACTTCTCCTTATTCTTTCCAAGGACATGGAGAAAGTGCCTTAGAATTACTTGCTGCGGCTAGAGATGCTAGCGGCTTGGGAATTATTACTGAGGTAATGGATACGGCAGATGTCGATAAGGTGGCTGAATTTGCCGATATTGTTCAGGTAGGGGCCAGAAATATGCAAAACTTTCCTTTACTTAAAAAAGTTGGCGCACAAGATAAGCCTGTATTTTTAAAACGGGGAATGTCGGCAACTATTGATGATTGGCTAATGGCAGCAGAATATATTTTGGCTGCGGGTAATTCTAATGTAATTTTGTGCGAGCGTGGTATTCGTACCTTCGATCGCAAATATGCCCGTAATACTTTAGATTTGGCAATTGTACCTATATTACGTTCTTTAACTCATTTACCAATCGCGATCGATCCTAGTCATGGTACAGGGGTAGCTAACTATGTTCCTCCCATGGCGAAAGCTGCGATCGCAGCAGGAACAGATTCTTTGATGATTGAAGTACACCCCAACCCTGCTAAAGCTCTTTCTGATGGACCACAATCTCTAACTTTTGATGGCTTTGAACATTTAATGGGAGAATTAAGTGTAATAGGTAATGCGGTTGGTCGCTGGTCAAAATCTACCGTCCAAGTTTGATAGTAGGCGATTAAAATCGACAGCTTAGAGCTATCTCAACCCGTTTGGTTTTCTTAATTAAGTAGGCGTAAATATGAAAGATACATCCAATAAACCTCTTGTTGCTGATGATTCTGAACTAGAGCTAGAGCTATCTGAATCATCGAAAGTAACTCCTCTGCGTTGTTTCGTGGGTTCAATTCTTTCTACTGTAATGGGTTTTGGATTATATTCGTTGTTTAACTCTATAGTCCAAACTTATGCAGTTAAACCGATTACTTCTACCAGTCCCATTGCCGTTAATTTATCCGCTGCAGTTAGAACTCTAGTAATGGGTACAGTTGCACTAGCAACGGGGGTTTTTGCTATGGTGGCGATTGGCATATTTTTATTAGGCATTCAATTAACGCTGCAAAACCTTAGAAAAGCTTGATCTTAAAGACGAGGGACTAAAAATTCATAGCTATCAGCTTTTAGCTTTTAGCTTTTAGCCAATGATTATCTGTTGATATACGAACTCGCGTTAACTGGATTTGATTTTATCTCTTTCAGCGCAGTATTCGTTGAGGTATTCAATCTCCACCGTAATATGTTCCAAATGTAAATTGGGACTTAAGTGGGCGATCGCACTTTTGATACTTTGTATTTCTTCTCTGCTAGTTTCATTTTGAACTACCACATGAGTTGTTAATACATGATGTTCCCCATCTAAAGACCAAACATGAGTGTCGTGGACTGAGTCTACGCGATTGAGATCGACAATACTGGTTTCCAATCTTTGAAGATCAATACTATCGGGAACAGCCTGTAAAAATAAAGGTATAGTCTGGCGTAGAGAGGCGATCACATTATATAAAATAAAACCAGAAATAAGAATTGATAATATGGGGTCAAGAATATAGAAATCGGTAAATAATAAGGTAATACTGACAATTAAAACGGCAATCCAACCTAAAATATCTTCTAATAGGTGCCACGCCACTACGTTAGCATTGAGCGAACTTTGACGGACTAATCTTAACATTGCCAAGCCGTTGACTACTATGCCCAAAATGGCAAATAAAATCATTCCCTTGGCATCAGCAGGTTGGGGATTGATAATTCTGGGTATCGCCTCAGAAATAAGGTAGATAGAACCAAATAATAAAATTAAAGTATTAATTAAAGCTGCTAATAAAGATAAACGTCGATAACCATAAGAATAAGTATTATTGCTCTTTTGTTGAGATTTACTTTCTAAATACCATGCCAATCCCAAAGAAAGACTATCACCTAAGTCGTGTATGGCATCGGAGACAATGGCTAAACTATTTGTCCACAATCCGCCGAAGATCTCTAAAATGGCAAAGCCAAAATTCAAACAGAAAGCTATTTTAATATTATTAGTAATCTGGTGAGAATGATTATGATTGTGAATATGGTTATGGTTGTGACCCATTACTGTCTTTCGTAATTGTATTATTGTACTGAATCTAATTTAAACTCGATGATTCAAGAAGTTGCCATTTTAAATATTAAGCCAAATATGAATCGAGAATTTGAAGCCAATTTCCAACAAGCTTCCCTAATTATCGCCTCAATGTCTGGCTATATTTCTCATAGTCTCCAAAAATGCCTTGAAGTGGATCACCAGTATTTACTCTTGGTTAATTGGCAAACTTTAGAAGATCACACCGTTGGCTTTAGGAAATCGCAACAATATCAAGTCTGGAAAGAACTACTACATCACTTTTACGATCCTTTCCCTACGGTAGAACATTACACGGCAATCAACTAAATCTCGTTAAAAGTACTCTAGATTGTGAAATAGATCTTAAATTGATTGACAATTCTACCTATGGGGAATTACAACGTTGGCATATTGAGCAAGTACAGCAGAGACAAGGCAATTTGTTGGAGAACTTAGCTAATCGACAAACGATGTTTGATTTGATTAACCGATCACCGTTGCTGAAAAATTATCGTTCTCAATCTGTTCGCTCGATCGCACTGCTAAATATATTAGCAATGCCCTATTACTCAATATTCGAGATCTAAAATCATGACATCTAGCGAAGATTTTAAACAGGCAATTAGAACGGGAAATATTCACGAAGCATTTGTGGTAGCTATGAGTAATGCGCCTGAGTTAAGTATTACCACTAAAATTGTGACCTCTAACCACAAGCAGCTAGAAGATAGTAATGAATCTCAAGCTGATAATTATTTACGCACTAAGATCAATTTAATTGAAGGGAAAATCGAGAACGAAATTGGCGAGAAACTTATCGGAGATCGCTATACGGAAATTCAACAGTTTCACATCCGCCAAGTTACCCAAGGACATCAAACTATCCAGCATAATTTGGTCAGCCTACAAAAGATGTTCCAATTGATGTCGGCTTTTCAACAGCAACAAAGTAGCGAACATTTAAGCTGGGTTGATATTGCAGCTGATGTTAACCGAGAGTCTTTATCACCCCAAGCAGAGACAAACCAACTCTACGGTAATAAAACTCCATCAGCTTTATCCCCAGTTAAAACCACTAATCAGACTCATCCTGTTGCTTCAACTGTTCGTACTAATAATACGGAAGTCGAACCCCAGCTACCTTCTTTTGAAGAGGAAGATGGACTTGTAGATGATTTATTATCTCTAGCGGATATAGACGATGACTCCCCCGTAGAAACAGAAGATACCCCAAAAAAAGAAGAAGTAAAAGGAGATTGGGGAGAATGGCTAGAAGATGAACCAGAGGTTAAACCAGAGATTTTTAATCTCAAATCCCTCAACATAAAAGAAGCTCAAAAGTGGCAAAATTGGGATGCTTCTGCTGAGGAAACAGAACAAGAGTCATAGTCTAATCGTCTAATTATCTAACTTTTTCTTATTCCTTATGAGTTACGATCTGCTAGAAAATATTACAGCGGTAGAAATAAGTACCGTTATTGTTGCCGAAATTGTCGACGAGATGTTTATTCCCTGGGAAGTGTATCAGAGTTTATTTGAGCTTTCTGATTTTAGTTTAGAACAGTCCAAGATCGATCGATCTTTGCGATCGCATTATTTGCAGTTGCGTCGTCAATTGGAACTTGCTTATTGTTTGTTACTCATCAATCCCAATTCATCTGTATACAATCGTAAGTTAGTTAAAGGAATTAAGCGGGATTTGCCTGTTTTGACTCAACAAAACTCCCAGTGGCAAACTTTAGCTACTAGGCTACCTGAACCCATTCCTAGCAGTCGTCATCAAAATATGTCTGCGGTTAATCGATTACTCGGCGATCGCTCTTTTATTAATATTCTCCAGCAATTGCAGAAAAAGAAAATTGCTTTGGATCGACGAGGGCGTATTTTACATAGTTCTAATGTCCCTAATGACATTACTGATAGTACTTATGCTCAAACTTCTTTGCAGCTAGACGGTAAAATTATTAATCGTTATTCTGAGGCGATCTTGGATAGGCGCGATCTCGATCTTTTACTACAGCTTCACGAACAGTCTACTACCGCAGGGGAACAACAGTGGCGGGGAATGATTAGTTTTATGTTGTCTTTGGTTAAATAAATGAAGGATGGGTTAAATACTTGTATTGAGATTGAATCGGATCGTATCAGTCGTCGGGTAACAATTCCCCGTCAGGTTAACTTTAAACTTACTCCCGAAGTTATTGATCAACTTCAGCATATTAAGACAAAAAAGCATAGTTTAAAGCTTAATTCAAAGCAAATTGTCAACCTGCGCTACTATACTCTGCTTAATGCTTATTTATTAAATAAAACAGATGATGGATCTGATCAGCAATCGGAGTTGATTTTTAGTAGCTGTTTGCCAATTAGCTATCACTTCTCAACTACCGTAATCCGCAGCACTATTAATTCATCAGGACAAATCTCCCAGGAAATTCAGCAGGATTTATGGCAAAACCCCGACTTATTATTTAAAACAATCGAAATTCACTATTGGCTGGTAGAAGAGATTTTTAGACAGTTACCATTGTCAAGGCAAAATTATTCTTCTCTATTAATTTTGGTTTGCTGGCTACCTATCGCCATTTTATTTACTGTCTTATTCTGGTTTTGCTTACCATTGTCCTTTTTATACAAGGCGATCGTTATTTTTATTGGGATTACGTTATTAAAAATAGCTCTAAACTATTTAATTAGAAAAAAACTTAGATCTTGGATTTTAAAACAACTATCTAACGGAATATTTTCACAACAATACCAACGGCGTAAAATTGGTTTTAGTCTCTTAAACTTTGTCTTTAAACCCGATCAAAATCCCGAACCTTTGACTGCTCAAAGCTCTAAAAGGGTCGGTGATTCGTGCGACTGAGGGCTTGGGGACTGGAGACTGGGGAACGGGAAGATTCTAGGGCTACGTAGCTAATTAATTCCTAATCCCTAATCCCTAATCCCTAATCCCCGATCCTTAATCCCAATCGTCAATCAAGCACGGGGTTTTAAACCCATTACCGAACGATAATATGAGGTTTTCCACACTAAAGTTCTTGGTTGTCACCTGTCATAATGAAATTAGTTAATCGAGGACACAATAACGCAGATGAACTTTTCTATTTCTTCCTTGTACGACTGGTATCGTAATGCGATCCGTCATCCTAAGTATCGTTGGTTAGTAATGTTAGGTACAGTCATTTATCTGATTAGCCCTATTGACTTTTTACCTGACATTTTTCCCATTATAGGTCAAATAGATGATGTGATGTTGGCAGGTTTGTTATTTACTGAATTGTCCCAAATGATGATTGCTAAAATACAAGCTCGTCAAGAAGATAATCCTAATACAGCTACAGAAAATTTTAGTAAAGAAACTGTTGATATTGATGCCGAAACTGTAGCAAGCAACTAATGTTTTAGTCACAATATTTATAGATATTTTTAATACTTAAATCTATAAAATAAATATTGATAGAGCGATCGCTTTTGTTTAAGGCGATCGCTTTTTAATAGTATTTTCTTTCTAATTTGGAACATCCTTTTATTAAACTTTCAAGCTGCTGCACTTTACCCGCAGAATTTTTTTGCTTGATGTTGATGTCAAGAGATAGGCTCGATCACAAATGAGAATTATTCCTATTTGTGATCGAACCTGTAACTATTTCCTGTGGTTGTAATTAATATTGATAGGAGTTCCACATTTAAAAAAATGCAGCATCATCGATCGCATCCTATCATCGAGCAATTCATTAGTAGATTACGTCAGCAAGTAGAGTTAGAGATCCAAAATAATTGGCGAGATCTTACTTTACTCAACATCGCTAACATTAACCATAATTTAGCTCAAGTCAATCTTGATCGATGCCAGAGTGCGGAGGTTAATGACAAGGGCTATCTAGTTTTTCCTCAAGGAAGACAAGTTAGATGGTTAGGGCAAAAGATTATTATTCCTGCTGCATTACAAGACTATCCAATATCAGGCTTAACTTTACGTCTAGGATTAACTTGGTGGGCGGAAGATGCTCAAGTATTTATTAATGGAGAATTGGTACAAGAAGGGGATTTATTTGATTCTTCTGCACGGGTACTGATTACAGATGATGCTCAATCGACAAAAGAATATTTAATTACGATTCGCCTCACTAGCCCTAATCATGACATCGGGGCATTAATGCGATCTCATTTAGTTTACGAGAAGATCTACTTACCCGAAAATATCGATCCTGGTTTAGTAGCAGATGAACTCACGGTCTTATCTAAATACCTGAGGGAGTTTCAACTAGAAGATATACAAGTATTAGCAGATGAATTAAATAAATTTAGTTGGCACAATCTCAAAGATGCTGACAAGTTCGCTGACGATTTACAAAAATTGCGATCGCGTCTATTACCTTTAGCGGGAGATATTAAACAGCGTTGCTTTAATTTACTCGGACACGCCCATTTAGATATGGCTTGGCTATGGACTACGGACGAAACCAAGAAAGTAGCCCAGCGTACTTTTAAATCTGTCCTTAGCTTACAACAAAATTTCCCTGCTTTAATTTTTGGTCATACATCCCCCGCCCTATATGAGTGGATCGAACAAGATAACCCTAAGTTATTTGCCCAGATCCAAAATGCAGTCAGGTTAAATCAATGGGAATTGTTGGGGGGAATGTGGATTGAACCTGAAACCAACTTGGTTAGTGGAGAATCTTTGATTCGGCAATTAATTTATGGACAACAATACTATCAGGAGAAGTTTGGCAAGATTAGTCAGGTTGCCTGGCTACCAGATAGCTTTGGTTTTACTTGGCAATTACCTCAGATCTTAAAACAGTGCGGTATTGAATATTTTGTGACGGGCAAACTGCACTGGAATGATACCACTAAATTTCCTCATGGTTGTTTTTGGTGGGAGTCTCCCGATGGTACAAGAATAGTTACCTTGATGTCTCCCCCCAATGTTACGGGAGTGATGGATACTAACCCAATTACAATGACTAATTACGCTCTAGATTGGGAAACTCAAACTGGTTTGTCAGATATCTTTTGGCTACCAGGAGTGGGCGATCATGGCGGAGGACCAACTAAAGATATGTTGGAAGTTGCAGATAAATGGCATGACTCCCCGTTTTTTCCTGAGATTAAATTTACTAAGGCGATCGATTATATAGAAAAGATCTCTGGCTCATCTCATCCTGCCAAAAGTTTACCCGTGTGGCAAAACGAATTATATCTAGAGCTTCATCGAGGTTGCTACACCGTCCATGGAGATCAGAAAAAGTATAATCGCTACTGTGAAAGATTGCTTTATGAGGCGGAGTTGTGGTCAAGTTTTGCAACCTTGCTTTGTCAGGACAGGTTCGTGGAGCAGCTACTATTTCCCAATATAAGTATTTTTTCACGAAAATCAGGTTTTTGTCAAGTAAACTGGCAAGAGTTAATCGAAACTGCTTGGAAGAAAGTTTTATTTAATCAATTCCACGATATTTTGCCAGGGACATCTATCCCCGAAGTATTCACCGAAGCTAACCAAGACTGGAAAGCAGCTATAGCCATCGGAGAAGGCTTGTTAGAGGCTGCCTTCAAGGCGATCGCATCAAGTATTAAGTTACCAACACCACCCCAAGTCGATGCTCAACCAATTGTTGTCTTCAATTCTCTTAACTCGATGCGATCGCAAGAGGTAACTATTGAAGATGAAAAATTTCGCGATGATAATTATATTTTTGAGGTCTGTGATGAATCAGGAAAAACATTTATAGATAGCCAAGTATCTCAAAACAAATTGACTTTCTTAACTCAAGATATTTCTGGTATAGGCTATCGTTTGCATTGGTTGTGTAAAAAGCCATCACCCATACAACCAGAGATAAGTTTAAAGCTTAATAACCATACAGATTATCAATTAGAAAACATATATTTAAAAGTAATTATAAATTCTGATACAGGAGAGATAAACAGTATCTTCGACAAGATCAATAAACAAGAAATATTATCCGCATCAGGAAATCAACTACAAGCCTTTGAAGATCGAGGACAATATTGGGATGCTTGGAATATCGATCCAGAATACGAGCAAAAGCGATTATCAGATCCAGAATTAAAATCAATTGAAACGATTAAAGCTGGATTAACTCAAGGCATCAGAGTTGTCAAAAAGCTTAATCAATCAACATTTACTCAAGACTATATATTAGAAAAAAAATCGCCGATCTTAAAAATAGTTAATCAGGTAGACTGGCAAGAAACTCATGTAATGATCAAAGCTGCTTTTCCTTTAACTATATCAAGCGATACAGCCACTTATGAAATACCCTGCGGCACAATTAATAGGACAACCCAACCTCAAACAGAAGCAGAAAAAGCACAGTGGGAAGTACCCGCGTTAAATTGGGCAGATCTAAGCGATCAAGAACAAGACTATGGTGTTAGTTTGCTCAATAATTGTAAATATGGCTACGATGCCCAACCAAATCAATTAAGACTTACATTACTGCGTGCTGCCACATGGCCAGATCCCGAAAGCGATCGCGGTATTCATAATTTTACCTATGCTATCTATCCCCATAAATCTAGTTGGCAAACAGCCAAGACAGTACAAAAAGGATACGAATTAAATACACCTCTTAAAGCCATAACTTGGGAAATAGATCGTCAAGCAAGTCAGATTAATCATTCACTATCATCTAATAGTCAGCTATTAAAACTATCTTCAGAAAATCTAATTTTAATGGCGTTGAAAATGACAGAAAATAGCGAGTTAAGTATGCGCTGCTATGAAGCTATTGGCAAATCTTGTAAATTAAATATAGAAAGCGATCTTAACTTACGCTTAACAAACTTAGTTGACTGTCTAGAAAATACTGTTCATCATAAAACCAAAGCCATGGTGCAAATTGAACCTTACAAAATTACCACAGTAAAAATAGCTGCGACTAAATAAACCAAATATACTATGCGATCAAGATATGATTTAGCTGTCCAATTCAAGATAATCTCAATCATCTAAAAAAAACTTAACAATTGTTTATTCGATGGTATCTTAGCTGTTATATGGTCAAAATTAGGTCATATAAACTCACAAAGTAATAATTTTGCAGTTGGTTAAATAAGCTAAAAAATTAGAGAAAAATTCTTATGGATATTATTAAAACAAAAATTCCTGATGTCTTCATCATCGAACCAAAAGTATTTGGAGATGATCGAGGCTTTTTTATGGAAAGCTTTAACGAAAAAATCTTTCAAGAAAAAACCGGAGTTGAAGTACAGTTTGTTCAAGACAACCACTCTCGCTCTAGCAGAAATGTCTTGCGGGGTTTGCACTATCAAATCCAACAACCCCAAGGCAAATTAGTTAGAGTAGTGTCTGGAGAAGTATATGACGTGGCAGTAGATATCCGCAAAAGCTCTCCTACATTTGGACAGTGGATGGGATGTCTTTTAAGCCAAGCCAATAAAAAACAATTTTGGGTACCTGCGGGGTTTGCTCATGGTTTTGTCGTCTTGTCCGATACCGCTGATTTCTTGTACAAGACTACCGATTATTATGCACCAGAATACGAGCGTTCAATTTTGTGGAACGATCCTAGTTTAAATATAGACTGGAAAATAACAGGAGAGCCAATATTGTCAGCAAAAGATAAGTCCGCAGTAATTTTAGAAGAAGCTGAGGTATTCGCATGACTAAAATATTATTAACGGGAATTGCCGGACAAGTTGGTCAAGAATTACAACAGACGTTGACATCACTGGGAGAAGTAACTGGGGTTGGTAGACAAGATTTAGACTTGAGTCAACCAGAGCAAATTAAACAACAGATTGCTCAAATTAAACCCAATATTATTGTCAATGCAGCTGCCTACACAGCAGTAGATCGAGCAGAAAAGGAGTCAGATTTGGCAATGGCAATTAACGCCAATGCGCCCAAAGCAATGGCAATGGCAGCCCAAGATCTTGGTGCTACCTTAGTACATATCTCCACAGACTATATATTTAACGGTCAAAACCATACTCCTTATTTAGAAACTGATGCTAGCGATCCTTTGGGAGTATACGGAAAATCAAAGTTATTAGGAGAAACAGGAGTCAGGGAAAATTGCGATCGCCATATTATTTTGCGTACAGCTTGGGTATATGGCTCTAGAGGACATGGTAACTTTGTTAAAACCATGCTCAGACTGGGAGAAGGCAGAGAAGAGTTAAAGGTAGTTGCCGATCAAATTGGCAGCCCTACTTGGTCTTATGATATCGCAGAAGCGATCGCTAATCTGTTAAACAAATCTCAAGAAGATTCTACTGTCAATGGTACTTATCACTTTAGTAATAGTGGTGTTGGTAGTTGGTACGATTTAGCAGTGGCTACATTTGACGAAGCCAAACAACTAGGTTTTCCTTTAAAAATCAAGCAAGTTTATCCCATCACTACCGCAGACTATCCCACTCCCGCCCAACGCCCAGCCTATTCTGTGCTATCAAAAGAAAAATATACTGCTGCGACGGGAGTGTATCCTACCCATTGGCGAGAATCCTTAAAAGCCATGTTAACTGAGTTGTATCAACTATCAAACCAAAGCTAATAGCTTAAACAAAAAAACCTTAAACGAAGCTAACTAATACACGACATAAAATGAAAGCAATTATTTTGTCTGGCGGTAGAGGTACAAGATTACGCCCTTTAACCTATACAGGCGCAAAACAATTAGTACCCGTCGCCAATAAACCGATCCTTTGGTATGGTATCGAATCGATCGTCGCAGCAGGTATTACAGAAATCGGTATTATTATTAGTCCCGAAACAGGAGAAGAAGTTAAGTCTAAAACTGGAAATGGCGATCGCTTTGGAGCTAAAATAACCTACATTAAACAGGATGAACCTTTAGGACTAGCCCATGCGGTCAAAATAGCTCAACCCTTTTTAGGTGACTCTCCTTTTGTCATGTATTTAGGAGATAACTTGGTACAAAGCCAGCTTAACGAGTTTTTAGATAAATTCCAATCCCAACACCTTGATGCGCTTACCCTGTTGTGTGAAGTGGAAAACCCTAGTGCTTTTGGGGTAGCCAAGGTAGACGAAAATGGCAAAGTTTTACAGTTAATTGAAAAACCTAAAGATCCTCCTTCTAACCTGGCATTAGTAGGGGTATATTTATTTTCTCCTGAAATCCATAATGCGATCGCTTCGATCAAACCATCTGCTAGGGGAGAATTGGAAATTACCGATGCTATTCAATACTTGATTGACCAACAAAAGAGCGTGGCATCTTTTAAACTATCAGGATGGTGGCTAGATACAGGGAAAAAAGACGATTTGCTAGCAGCTAATCAAATTATTTTAGATGATTCAATTGAATCTACCCAAGAAGGAGAAGTAGACGCAGCAAGCAAAATTAGCGGTAGAGTTCATGTTGGAAAAGGATCTAAAGTTCATAACTCAATGATTCGTGGTCCTGTAACCATTGGCGAAAACTGCAAGATCGAAAATTGCTTTATTGGCCCTTATAGCAGTATTGCAGATAACACTACTCTAATTGATATTGATATTGAGCATAGTGTAATTCTTCAAGGAGCAAGTTTAGAAGGAATCAGCGAGCGCATCGTCGATAGTTTAGTCGGAGAAAGAGCGCATCTTAAAGCTGCACCAAAACGTCCCAAGGCATTACGTTTTATGATTGGTGACGATTCTCAAATTGAATTGACCTAAAACAAATAAATAAAAATACTATGACAGAAGATAATCGAAAAACCCGCAGTATTTTGATTACAGGGGGAGCGGGTTTTATTGGCTCAAACTTTGTCCATCATTGGTGCAATACCTACAAAAGCGATCGCGTAGTAGTATTAGATGCTCTTACCTATGCAGGAAATAAAGAGAATTTAGCAAGTCTTAGTGGTAACAGTAATTTAAAATTTGTTCAGGGCGATATTTGCGATCGCAACTTAATCGATAACCTACTAGAGTCTGAAGAGATAAATACAGTAGCTCACTTTGCTGCCGAGTCTCATGTAGATCGCTCGATCATTGGTCCTGGGGCATTTGTGCAAACCAATGTAGTAGGAACTTTCACCTTACTCGAAGCCTTTCGCCAACGCTGGAATAATCGCCAGCAACCCTTAGATGACCGTTTCCTCCATGTCTCTACAGACGAAGTTTATGGCAGTTTAGAGGCAGACGGTCCTGCTTTTACCGAAACTACTCCCTACACTCCCAACAGTCCTTATTCCGCCTCTAAAGCAGGCAGCGATCACCTAGCGCGGGCATATTTCCATACCTATGGCATGCCTACGATGATTACTAACTGCTCGAATAACTATGGCCCTTATCACTTCCCTGAAAAGTTAATTCCCTTGATGTGTATTAACATTTTGTTGGGCAAACCTCTTCCCGTATATGGTGACGGACAAAATATTCGCGACTGGTTATATGTCGAGGATCACTGTCGCGCTTTAGACGTAGTAATTAATCAGGGCAAGCCAGGGGAAACTTACAATGTAGGTGGTAATAACGAAGTTAAAAACATCGATTTGGTAGAGCAATTATGCATCCTGATGGACGAGCTTGCACCAAACTTACCCGTAAGTCCATCAAAAAAATTAATTACCTTTGTCAAAGATCGCGCGGGACACGATCGCCGTTATGCGATCGATGCTAGTAAAATTAAAAACGAACTAGGCTGGACTCCGCAAGAAACTGTAGAGGGCGGTTTGCGTCGCACCGTAGAATGGTATCTGGCTAATAGTGAGTGGTGGAAACCATTGTTAAGCCAAGAGTATAAAAATTATTACGCCAAGGTTTATAGTTAATCTGATTGGGTACAAGCTTGAATCAAACATTGCAGTAGGGATCTTCATTAAAACGTCCCTGCTTTTTTTTGGTTTAATTTCAGCAAGCACTATTACGTTGATAACCTATAACCTATAACTCATTATTCAAATAATCCCTAAGCTTGGCTTTTCTAGAAAAAACCTAAAACCTTGTCTGAGAAACAAAGAGCAAGGATACAATTGCAAATAGAGAAGGTATAGCTAAATCCCGATCGATGACATATACTACTAACGAATTAATCGAAATACTCGACCGCGAATTAAAAGAAAACCTGAAGGGTAAGCGTGTTGTTCTATCTTCAGCGCAACGCATCAATGATCCTGTGGTAGCAAAAGCTTTAAATATGGATCGGGTTAATCAAGTTTTTGCCTATCGAGATTTTCGCGCCAAAATCCACGAATATCAGCTAGAACACGAAGTATCGGGAATTATTTGGCGTACCTGTACTTTTGATAGCCAAAGCATTACCTATCCTGAAATACACAGTCAATTAGTTTCTATTCCCACAGATAAAAATATTTTAATTTCTGCACGCCTAGATATTTTGGATTTTTGGTATCGAGTGACAGCTAACCTGAAATTTTGGCTAGTTAACAACAATGCTAAAAGTAACGGCAGTCACCATCAACCAATTTCCCTTAGTTATTTACAAAAACTAATTCAACAAACTGAATGGGCAGAAATTGACGCTGCACGTACTGAAGTTTATCTTGGATTATGCTGGGGTAATCCCCAAGATCATCAGTACCAGTGGGCTAAACCACAATCGGGTTGCGATCGCATTATTGCTACTGGTTCCAAACCCAGTTCAATTAAGATCTAAGATCTCAACAAGAGTGCGATCGAGATATAGTACCCTAGTTAATTAGGGTTTCTTTTCTCCAAATCGTACGGTTAGAAAATATATGTCTCAACAACACGCAGTGGGAGTAATCCAAACTCTCGGCTTTCCTGCTGTTTTAGCTGCTTCTGATGCCATGCTTAAAGCTGGTCGCGTTACTTTAGTTTATTTTGACAAAGGTGAAAGTGGTACGTTTGTAATTGCAATTCGCGGGCCAGTTGCTGAAGTCAAGCCTTCAATGGTAGCTGGTTTAAGAGCAGCAGAAGATACTTTTGGCGGGAAAGTAACTACTCACTATACTGTCCCCAATCCCCCAGATAATGTAGTTGCTGTCTTGCCCATTGATTACACCGAAGAAGTAGAGCAATATCGTTTTTAGGTTATTCTTGAGTCGAGCTAACTAGGTTCAAAAATGACCGTTAGTCAGCTAAAATTAGAACTCGTAATCGTAATTTTAAATTACCTTTAATTTGTATTTATAACTAGTTAATTCATCAGGAGCGAATTTATGCCGTCTCAATCTGCGGTAGGATCGATTGAAACCAAAGGATTCCCAGGTATCCTAGCAGCAGCCGATGCTATGGTCAAATCGGGTCGTGTGACTTTAGTTGGCTATATTCGTGTAGGTAGTGCGCGTTTTAACGTTAATATCCGTGGTGATGTTTCAGAAGTCAAAACAGCTATGGCAGCAGGAATCGATGCTATAAAAAAAGCTGAAGGAGCTACTTTAGAATCTTGGGTGATTATTCCCCGTCCCCATGAAAACGTGTGTACTGTATTGCCCATCGACTATACAGAAGAAGTAATGCCTTACTTTGATCGCGTTGAGGGTAGAACTTTACCCGTTGCACCCAACTCGTAGATCAATGACAAACATCTCAAAGCAGGGAATTGTCTAACATCTCCCCTGCTTTGCCATGATTAATATTGCTCAATTAGTTAAAGATAGTTTTCTTTTTAAGGCTCTAATATAGAGAAAAATTGGAAACTGATAATATTCAATTATCAGCCAAACTATACAAAATAAATGAGCGCAAAAAGTCAGTATTGTCCAAGCTAGAGGAAACCAAGACAACAAGCTATCGCTAGCAACGGGAAATAAATACAAGAACGATCCGACAATTGATGTCGGCAATAGCACGAATCCAATTGCCAAGATCAAATAAGACCAGCCAATTTCTGAGCCTTCACGATGAATCCCTTTCCAAGTTTTGCCAGTCCAGTACCAAGTTAAAGGAAGCTGACTATCCGCCATTTTGAGTAATTGCTTATCAAAATTAGTGGTAAAAATGTGCTGGCAAAAATTACAGGAAAAAGCTTCCATTAAAGGCATTTCCGAAACCTTCCCATGACGACACACGGGACAAAAGTATTCTCCTTTAAGATGGAAACGATTAAATTCAGTCCATTCTTTTTGTAAGCGGTCGGTCTGGGTTTTTGAAGAGTTGGGAAAATTACTAACTTTAGACATACATTTTTAAAGTCGCGATACTTTGTCACAGTTGATCTAAGCTCTGTCGCTTCACGACAGGGCACTGTTAACCAGAATCAGTCTGGCAGTCAAACCAATTAATTACCAGCAAAAGAGCTATCTTCAGCATAAAGGGTAATTATAACTAGCTAGATTAAATAAGCCCTAGGACTATAGAGATTTGATATAAATATCAATTTAATATGATCGTAAAATTAACTTTCTTTGCAGATTTTTAACAAAGTTAAGTTGGAATTTGGTATCTAGAGAAATCAAGCAATGTGTGGTGGAATTTCTGCTAGTTGCTCAATCCGAGCTTGAATTAACTTTAACAAATGGTTGCGTTCGATTTCAATTCCACGATTGAGGTTATGGGAGTCTTCTAAAAATATGATGCTGTCTACCTGCTGCAAAGCAAATAATCGCCATAGAAGTTGCGCGATTTCAATGGGCATGGCGATCGTATTAGTTTGGTTTTTCCCAGCAAAAAAACCAGCATCCCGCACCGATTTAAAAGCATAAATCACTTTTTTTTGCTGCTTGAGTTGTGGATTGGCAATGGTGGTGATTACCCAACTTTCTTCTAGATTTTGTAGAACATAGTATTCTAGATGCTGCAGTTGGCTAGCAAACGCTTTTAGCACAGGAGCAATCGCCTGTTCGATCACGACAGGCGAGACACCATAGTTTGCTGCATCGTTAATTAATACTGACAACTGTGCATCTAATTCCATTTATATTAAGCCTTCGCTTTTTTCTGTTTATTTTTCTTCTTCTCAGCCTGCTTCGCTCTTTTGGCAGCTTGTTTTTCGGCTTTAGCTTGAGCTTCTGCCTCTTGTCTAGCTTTTTCTTTAGCTTCAGCTATTTTATCTTGATAGTAATGATAATCGCCGTGGAATAATACTAGCTCTCCATCGCGAATTTCGACAATTTTATTAGCTGCTTGAGAAATAAAATAGCGATCGTGAGATACGATTACCACCGTACCATCATAATGCTGCAGTGCTTCTTCAAGCATTTCTTTAGCAGGAATATCCAGGTGATTAGTTGGCTCATCTAAAATCAATAAATTAGCAGGAGTCAACAGCATTTTGGCTAAAGCCAAACGTGCTTTTTCCCCACCGCTAAGAGATTCAACCTTGTTAAAAACTGTCTCACCACTAAATAAAAATTGTCCGAGTAAAGTCCGCACCTGTTCGTTTTTCCATTCGGGAACTTCATCATGAACCGTATCCATTACAGTCTTATTCAGGTCTAAGGCTTCGGCTTGGTTTTGTTCAAAATAGCCAGGAAGAACGTTGTGTTGTCCGATGGTAACTTGACCTTCATCGTATTCTTCCATCTCCATAATCATGCGCAATAGGGTGGATTTTCCCGCACCGTTTGGCCCTAAAATCGCAATGCGATCGCCTCTTTCGATAGTTAAGTTGGCACCTAAAAACAAAATATCGTTATTAAAGCTATGGGTTAGATCGTCAATTTTAATCACCTCTCTGCCGCTGCGAGGAGAAGGAGGAAAGCGAAACTTAAGAGTTCTTAATTCTCCAGTTGGTGCTTCGACTAACTCCACCTTATCTAACTGCTTTTCTCTACTCTTAGCTTGAGTACTACGGGTTGCACTAGCGCGAAACTTTTCAATAAATTCTTGTTGCTTGGCAATTTCTTTTTGCTGCCTTTGATAGGTTGCTCCCTGAGCCATCTTAGTTTCTGCTTTTTGTGCCAGGTAAGACGAATAGTTACCTAGGTAGGTGGTAGATATTCCTCGCTCGGTTTCGACAATTTTAGTACAGAGACGATCCAAAAATTCTCGGTCATGAGAGACAATCACCATGGGTGTATTAATGCCCCGTAGGTAATTTTCTAACCATTCAATAGTTTCTAAATCCAAATGGTTTGTCGGCTCGTCCAACAGCAGCAGATCTGGTTCTTGTAGCAAAATTTTACCCAAACTCATTCGCATCTGCCAACCGCCACTATAAGAACTTACCAGGCGATCGCCATCTTCGCTAGAAAATCCCATTTCTGGCAGGATTTTTTCAATTTGAGCATCGAGGGTATAGCCATCTAATGCTTCAAATTTACGCTGTAACTTATCCAACTTAGCAATTAACTTATCCAATTCATCAGAATCGGCAGTTTCCATATCCTGCTGTATTTGATTCATCTTTTGTTGAATAGTATTTGCTTCGACAAACACTGTCCAAAATTCTTCGTAAACTGTCCTTGTCGGTTCTACTTCAAATTCTTGGGTTAAATAGGCAATTTTTAGACTAGATGGGCGAATTACCTCACCTGTAGTAGCTTCTATTTCCCCACTAATAATTTTTAATTGAGTCGATTTTCCTGCACCGTTAACTCCTACCAACCCGACTCTTTCACCAGGCTTTACTTCCCACGTCACATCTTTAAGTATTTCGCCAGTGGGATAAATTTTACCGATTTTTTCGAGTCGTAACATTGAGTAGCTCCTATAAGTAAGTTGAAAGTTTTCTAAGACAGGTGAAGTAGAACTTTGTTGATTTTTGTTACATTTTTTGGTTATTTTCTATTATAAGATTAATAAATCAAAATATATCTTCTATTTGGCTATCTCACGAAATTCAGGATATTTTCTGTTTTTTAAGTAAATTTAATAATTATATACATATAGTAATTTTTTCGAGCTTTTGGCGAATTACTCCATTGTCAAAAATTACCAATGGAAGAAAGACTTGCTTTAGTTTCATTTATATATTTTCTTACTAAAAGTTTATGACCACAGTAATCATAGTTGACGATCAAAACAGTATTAGAGAGTTTTTAAACATCAATTTATCTACAGAACCAGATATTGAAGTAGTTGGCATGGCTGATAACGGTCAAGCTGCGATTGCCCAAGTTGGCGAACATCAACCCGATATTGTGTTGATGGACATTGAAATGCCTGGTAAAATTGACGGTATCGAAGCAACTGAAGCGATTGCAGTTCGTTTCCCACAAACCAAAATACTATTATTTACTAGTCAAGATAACCGACAGCAGTTGAACCGCGCTCTTAAAGCTGGTGCAAGAGGATATGTCCTCAAAAATACTAGTGTTAAAGACATTGGTAATATTATTCGTTTAACCGAAAAAGGCTTTTTCCAAATTGGTCCAATTCTTGGTAACTGGGAAGGCTCGAAGGTTCAAAGCGATCGAGATTCTCTGAGGTTCTCAACTAAATATGTTCCCAGTCATGTTAGTACCGTAATCCAACAAAGTTCTGAATACTCTTATGGAGAAGAAGCGATCTCTAGCCCTTCGCAAATGAACCACGTTTTGTCTAATCTAACTTCAGGAATTTTTCAGCTTCAAGAAACTATTAAGTCTCAAGAAGATACGATTGTGAATTTGACTAATCAATATTCTCAAGTTCAACAAGAAATTAAGACTAAGCTCAAAAAAGATCAAAGGGTTTTTAAGCGCACAAGAACTTCAGGCTATAACAGCAGAATTCGCTCCAAATCTTTATCTCAAAGAAAACAGCACGTCTTGTTTATTAGTAGCTTCTTTTTAGGAGTATTTACCGTGGTGTTTTTGCTATTTATAATTGTATTTTTAGGAGGAATGTAGGTTTTATAGCCGAGGGCAGTTTGACAATTTGACAATTTATCTTATTGGCTAGATTGATTTGCAACATCACCAATCAGATGTGAATCTTGACCGCCAAAAATAACTTGCGGATGAAGATAATATTTAAACTCCAACAAATTATAAAAAGGATCTTCTAGAAAAAAAGTGTAATGTTCAAGAGTTTGGTCGGCGAAGCGTAATTTAGGCTGTTCTCTAAATTGTAGCTTGTGTAGCTTGGCGCGATCGCATATTTCTTGCCATGCCAATTTAGTAGGTAAAATTAAACCTAAATGACGGGGATAAATTCCAGCTTGTTTGGTTAATGATTGCTGAGTGATATGACCAATTAACTGCGTACCATAAAAGTTAAAAATTACTGCTGATTTGTTCTCTCTGCCTACAGTACAGCCCAAGGCTAATGAGTAAAATTGTTTAGCCTGGATAATATTATCAATTGGTATTGCTAAATGGAAAATAGCTGAATCAGTCATACTTAAAAAAATATTTAATTAGATAAATAAGTTTTATTTTATCCATATATAAGTTTTAAAAATGAAAAAAGCGATTTAAACAAGTAAAATACTGAGAGACATAAAAACATATTAAGGATTATAAAAAATTATGAAGCAGCGTGGAGTAGCAGTCTGGTTTACAGGGTTTAGTGGTGCAGGAAAAAGCACTATTGCTGATGCTTTAACCGAAAAACTCAAGTCAGAAGGATATCAGCTTGAAGTTTTGGATGGTGACGAAATTAGAGAAAACTTAACCAAAGACCTTGGTTTCTCCAAAGAAGATCGAGATACGAATATTCGCCGTATCGGATTTGTAGCTAAGCTATTAGCTCGCAATGGAGTAATAGTTTTAGTTCCTGTGATTTCTCCTTACCGTGCCATTAGAGAAGAAATGAGAGCCAATATCGATAACTTTTTAGAGGTTTTCGTGAATGCTCCCATTTCTGTGTGTGAAGAACGTGATGTAAAAGGACTATATAAACAAGTAAGAGCTGGTAATATCAAGCAATTTACTGGTATCGACGATCCTTATGAGCCTCCTACTAATCCTGAAATAGAATGTCGTACCGATCTTGAAGAATTATCCCAAAGCGTTGACAAAATATTTAATAAGCTAAAAGAATTAGAATATATTTCCTAATTAATTATTAGTAGCTCATAATCTAAGTCAAGCTTATTATTGGTCGAATCGATTATGGTCCGCCATTCTTAGTTTATTTTGTAGTTTAATAATTTGTCTCAATATAGACTAAGAATGGCAAAAATGCTAGTGTTGCGATCGAGTTTTTGTCAGATTTTTATCTATGGAATACTCAAATTTTAATTCCTTGAATCTATCATTTAAAGTCAACCAAATTATTTGTTTAGAAGATTGCCATAGCCGTCTCTATGGAGAGGTGATTCAGCTAATACCAGATCGTGAAATTTGTTGGTTTCGACCTATTTGCATGGCTGTGGGTGAGCTAAATCCCGATCGCGATGTTCAGAGCCAACAACTAGTTAATCTAAATTCTAGTTCAGATTTGCTTTGGCCAACAAGCTTGTTTAGACCAGCGTGGGATACAGAGGTTATTTCTTTACTAAGTGGACTACATGACTCGGACAATGCAGGATCTAGATTATCCAATCATCAGCATTTTAATCAATTTGTACGACAGGTATGGAAAAATAACCAAGATAAGTTTTAAATATACAAAAAATATTTTGTATAGCTATTATATTTAGCTAGACTCGATAAAAATTAAGTAATATTCTAGTTCTTTACTTTTTTGCCTTAAATTTACTGACAATTAGCTGATTTATATATTGACGTTTAGTAAATTTCATTACTTAATCTTTGCCAAAAGTAAATCATAATTAGCTAGAGTCAATATTTAGTAGTACTTACGTCTATGTAAATCTTCAGCCAATATTTAAGTAATTATCCTGATATGCAACACTTAAAAAATTGATTATAAAGGTAGAAAGTTTTCAAATAATCAAGGCAGCTTAAAGCTGATGGAATACTCTTCTAAGCAAAGGTCACCAGAATATCAAATCAAGACTACTTCAGACAAGGTTTACAGCCTTTGGAATAGTATTTAGACCTATTTTTCCTTTTCATCAAGATTTCGTGAAGTAAGCAACAAAGGGTAGATATCCGTTAATTAACGGATTATTCTTGAAACATAAATCTAATTTTTAAAGTAATATCTAGAGCGAGGAAAAAGATTAATGAACAGCACAAAACTATGCACCCAATTTACAGTTTTTAGACCTGAAGGCTTTTTGAGTGCAGCTAACGCTTCAGAATTCCTTGAGCGATTGAGTATTGAAGTAACTACTTCGGTGGATTCAGCACTGTTAGTTAATATGGAAGCAGTAGAGTTTATGGACAGTGCTGGTTTAACAGCTTTGATTAAGGCGTTCCGTCTAGCCGAAAGCCTGGGGAAAAAGTTTGGAATTTGTTCTATTGCTCCTTCCGTCCGAATTATGTTTGAGTTAACTCAATTAGATCAAGCATTTGAAATATATGACAATCAAGATGCGTTTAATGTAGCAATTCAAAATTAAAATTTGAGGCTTCAATATAGTTTTTGCTCATTGTCAACGAAGGGGATAGTTTCTGCTGGTAAATTTATAAGTCAATGAAATAAACTTGGTTCATGGTTCTAGATTGGAAAACAGTCAATCTAGATAATTTTTGTAAAGATATTTAAAGTAAAGTTAGAAATTCCTAGCATAACTTGAAATAGTGCTATGAGAATGCTAGCTTGATACACTAAATAGGCTACATTTAGATTTCACAGATAGAGGCAAGAAATAATACTCTTCCTCGACTCTGTTTAAGCGTTAATCTCGTTAGGGATTAAGCTCGTTTTCAATGTAAAAGATTAGGGATCAAAGAAGTCAGATCAAAGGAAAACGATTAAATAAATCGTCCCAAGCAGCAGTATCAGCATCATCAGCTTGGGAGATGGGAGCAAAGCGAGGGAAGTAAATATTTTTTAGTTGATCAAGCCCCCAGTCTGGCTCGTATTTATCTTGACCTTGTATATAGGCGATCGCAAATTTATGATTGGGATATTTTTGCTTGAAGAGATTGAGCAATTTCTCCGCATTACTTTTACTGCCGTGCCGTTCTTCCTTGATTATGTAAAGTACATTTTTATCTGAGTTAACCAAAGAATTCCATTTGTTTACAAAATATTGAATCTTCTGGTATTCTTCTTGATATATTTTGTCAAAGTCATAGTCTGTTAAAAAGTATCTTTTCCCTATCTGGTCATTTTGCTTAGATAATAAATGACTGTGAAAGCTGATTCTGTATTGATGATCTTCAACCATATTGTTCCAAACAGGAACTAAATTTTCCTTTAAATATAAATTTTGAAAATCGTTTTTAATTAAATTATAAGTAGAGCTATAAGGGGATAGCGTCCATCTGAAAAAACTACTTTCGTTGTATCCTATTCTCTCAAATTGAAATCCCGCCTCGCAATTACTCCCCAAAGAAACGTAAGTATTGTACATATTGTTATCTGTAATTTACTCAATCAATCTCAGCTAAGATGGTAATACTATTACAATAGATATTAACTAAAGTACTCTATTATAAAAATGTATTTTAGATTACTTCACTGCGATCAATTGTATGTTACATAAATATAACTTAAATCAATCAATTATCAAGAATTTTTAGAGATTACTATAAATTTGATCGGCGACCATCCGTTTTTTCTGATGTAAGATATGGTCGTGTTTAAAAATATTAGATAATCCTACTTTTTTATCTTCTAAAACTGTTTTATCAGAAAGATTTTCAAAGCTAGAACCACATTTGAGAACAGAAGAATGTTTGATATTATAATATTCGTCAAATGAATAAAAATAACCGTAAGTTCCTAATCTCGAAGCAACAAAGTGAGGATGAAATCTACCAGAAATAGTGCAATCTCCTTCTTTAGCAGGTGCACCTTTATATACTAAATCTTTAACTTTTATTACTTCTAAATTGTTGATTTTTTGTGATAAAGAATTAATTACATCTCGGTCTTTAAAAGGATTACTCTCCCAAAATAAAATTCTTTCAAAATTCTGAGAATATTTAGTTAAAGATTGCCAAAAATTGTTACTAAATTTTGACAATGTATATTTAGAGAAAGAAAGATGTAAATTTTTAGTATTTTGATAAGGGTTATTATTCCATTTTAAAGATTTTTTATCGGCTAAAAAATTATCGTCTAATCCACTAATAATCTTTGCCGACTGACAAAAGCTTTTAATAACCTTAAAACTTTCACTATCTCGACATTCAAAGATATCAAATGATTGAATTACTTGTTGTGCTATTGTTGATAATTCTGGGGGAGGGGAACTTAGGGGCATCATTCCCAATCCTGTAGCAAAAATCTTGATCTTATATTTTTCTTTTAATGCTGATGCTATACCTAATAAAAAGCCACTATTTTTACTAGAGCTTCTCATGTATCCACCACCATGGATATGTAGCAAATCTACATTATTAAATAGAGAAAAATACAAATCATACTTATCATATAGATCTTTCCCATTTCTATCAAAGAAAGTTTTTCCTCTTCTAACTTGTTCCCAAAAGCTCAAATTTTCAACATTTTTAGCTATTTTTAAAATAGAATTTAAAAAAGCCACATTTTTATGCTGATTGTGAAATTTTATCGAGGTAGTAGGAATATTAGATTCAGCTAAAATAGCTGTATTAGGACACTTACTACTAATAAAATCCAGCCAAAACTTAATAATTAATTCGTCTCCATAATTGGGACTGCCACTACCACCAATCAAATAAATCATAAGTCAAAGTTTACTGTGATTATTTTAAATAAGATTTGATTTCTCGTACTAAATATTTAACTTAGGTTCTGAATAAAATTAATGTACAATCACGGGATTGGCTGCTTGATAGTAAGAGCTATTTACATTAACTGTTACATCAAACCTGGCAATTATAGGAGAAGCTGTTTTGATGGTTATTTTGTTATAGCTAACATCGGTAACGGCATAAGCAATGGGAGTATCTTTGGCGGTAGTCATGGTTACCGTATAAGATTGAATTTCTCCCCAGGGAATATTCCTAGAAAAGTCAAAGCTATAGGTATCGGTAGGCGATTCTGGCATTTTTATGATACCAGTCAACTTAGTCGCCATTGGGATTTCATAGTAAGGATGAACGTTGGTAAAGTTATTGTCTTTAACTATTGAGCCAATAATTTGATTGTTATTAACTGATGGCTCAATTTTTACTCCATTTTTGTAATAAGGAGATACATCAACGTGAATAGGTTTAATAATTCTTTCGGGTTTTCCTTTTAAATGTTCATCCTGAGTATAAAACTGATTATTAGTAACAATTATATTTTGTAAAATAGAGTCTTCTTTAAGAGGACGAATTACTATATGATTGAATTGTTGATGATCGGGATGATTAAATCCTCGATAAAACAAGTTATCGGTTACAGTTACGTAATTTCTTTTATTTTTTAAATTGTCATTGATATAAATCAGCAATCTACAGTTATCAATATAGTTATTGACAATTAAGCAAGAAGATTTAACGTGCTTATCAAGAACAATACCTTCAAAAATAGACTCTTGATAAGTTCCCCCTGCGGTAATGTGATTACCTTGAATACGATTGGCTCTCATTCCAACTTTGATACCAACTTTACAGAGATTAATATTGCAGTCAGCAACTACATTATCAGCCTGTCCGAGAAATATTCCTGTAGACTCCCTATTACTGGCTACTTTGAAATCAGGAAACTTTCCTGTTTCAGAATCGACTGTGGCGTTTTTTTGTCCGTCACCCCAAAGATACTCACTAATGTTGCATTTGAAGATTTCTAGTTCATGATTATAGCCAGTTTCTGAACCATAGATACCATAAGTTTTTTGGTGAAGTATAGTACAATCTTCTATTCTCAAGCGAAAAAACTTATGAGCGTAAATACCGTTAGCTCTTTTACGGCATTCAAACAAAACATTTTCTATTTTGGTAGTATTAATTCCCAAAAAATCGAATAAATATTCATTTAGGGGAAAGTTTTCGCTAGCAGTAATTGTGCCGTTACTAATAATGCAGCCATAAATATTATGAAGTTTAATTGGCTGAGTAATTAAATAATGACCGCTTGATAAATCTAAAGTAACGAAATACTGAATTTTGGAAATCGCATGTTTCCAAGATTCAGTATTGCGATCAAGAAATTTCTGTCGTGCTAAAAGATCGATCGCCGATTGGATAGCTTGAGTATCGTCTGTAATACCATCTCCTACTGCTCCAAAATCTTTGACTGAGATTGTTTGAGGAATTTCGGTTAATGCTTTAGGGTTAACTTTATTTTCTATAAGTCCTGTCATTATTATTTGATCATTCCAAGTAATTTTCGAGATAAAATTAGTATCAAGAGTATTTAAATACAGTTTTTAAACTGGAGCAGTATCAGTAGCCAAAGAAGCTTCAATTGCTTTTAGATTGGGAATTAAATCATATAAAGCATTAGATTTTTGTTTAGCCTTCATTAATTGGTACTTATAACTTTCAGTTTTATCGTTAAAAGTTTGCTCAGGAATTTTCAAATAATCACAAATTTTTCTTAAAAACTGCTGTCTTTCCTCAAAGCTTCCTACATATAAATCTTCGTAATAAATATTTAAAAATTTTATATTGCGATCGCGCATCTTTTGTTTGAGAACATTAGTTTTTTTATGACATAATTGTAAATGCTTTTTCATGTCTGCTATATCGTATTCAGGTAACTTTTTTTCTCCCTTAAGATACTGCGCGTAAATTCCCTCAGAGCCATGTTTTCCCCAAACATCTGTGTGGATGGCTGTATATAAAGATAAAAGCCGAGAGAATTCATCTCTTCTGAGTAAGAATATATGTTTATAATTGTTTTGAGCAAACACATCAATTAATGCTTCGTTTAAAACTTCTCCACTAACTTCATAGCAATGTTTGATACAGACTCGCTTGTCAATACAATGTTGTTGCAAGTCAGCCTGTAGATCGTCATAATTTAGGAGATCGTTTTGAAAGTTTTTAGCAATGAAACCAAAAATTCGATCCCAATTAAAGGGTTCGTGTTGAATTTTATATTCCGTAATATTTTCTAAAATATTGGCAAAAGAAGTGCCACCAGTACGTCTCATTGTCCAAATAATAAAAGGAGAAGTCATAGTTGTTAATTCTCTATTTTGTCTAGATGATTTGCTTAAAGTAAAAATGATAATCTCAAAAAAATCTCAATTTATTTCGTTCTTTTAATTACACCAAAGTCGAGCAATTGTTGGCTGCTTTCAAGCTTAACTGAAAGATCTGGCACATGAAAGCTAAGATTAGGATTTTCTTCCAGTTTACGAAAATATTTTAGATATTCGCTGCCCCCATTCCAATGTTCGCCTCTGGCTGCTTCTCTTTTGGCATATTCATGAAAAGTAGAAAAATATTTAAAGTGTAATAAACATCCTGTTTGATCGGCAATTTTTACATTTCCTATCCAATGAAAACCCTCATACAAACGTACCGAATAATTATATTTAACTAATGGCGTTTTATTAATACAAAAAGAATTTTGTTCGTCGCCAAACATTCGGCCCCTAAGACCACCAAAATAGGCAGTTACGTTTTTTTCTGGACCACCTTTAAGGGCTTTGGTAGTGTAAAACTGACTATCAAAATATGAACAGACATCTAGGAAATTTTCTCCTGAATTGTATTGGGCTTGTTTTAGTGGTTGACGTGAATACATATCTAACAAGACTGTACTCAATGCCTCCTTATTGTCTTGCTCTAATTCTTGACAAAGCTGTTTGATATTTTTAGTTTCGCAGTCTGGATAATATAAAATTTCATCCGCATCTACTAGTAAACACCAACGATTTACGCCATAATTTTGCAGCAGTATTTCAATCCAATCAACACCCCATTTTGAAGCTGCATAGGAGCGAGATGTATGCCAAAGATAGACATCTGGCTGGTCTAATAAAAGATCCAAAGTACCATCAGTAGAGTTATTATCGACAATAAAGAATTTATTGATACCTTGACTGCGATAATACGACAACAAATAAGGCAACCGTAGAGATTCATTTCTTTCGACCATGAAGCACAAAACATCATCGACGGTGGTACGAATTTCTTGGTTGTCTATCCTTTCCAAGCAAATATGGTCACGGTGTTGTGAATCAAACCAATAAAAGTTACGCAGAAAAGAGCGATTTTGAAATTCATCGTCGTGATAATTTTGCTGAATTTTAGTTAATACATCAGGGGCAGCATCGGAGTGAAAGACGACTACATTATTACTTTTATGAGGATAACAAGTTTCATTTAATGCTTCAAAAGCCAGTCGATTGGTAGTACGACTACCCGCAGGGTACACTTTGCGATCGCATTTTTCTACTCCCACTAGATATTTTTGAGGATGAACTGGTTTGATTTTGGCTTCTCTGAGAATATCTCCCACCAATTTATCTTCATAGAGTTCAAAACCGACATCTTGAGGATGGGAATGTTCGAGCAATTTTTTCATGGCATATCGATTAAGGATATAGCCTGATGCTCCATCTGCCCACGTGCCTTTATATTCCCCTTGGTACTCACCATAATTGGGATCGCTAGTTTTACCGATATGCCAGTCTCTAGCCAATTCTCCCGCACTTCCTAAAACTTTTCCTGAGTAGTCTTGATTTTCAAAACCAGATCGCAAAAGAGCATCTACGTTTAGGTAACAATCATCATCCACCTTTAGGGCGTGAGAGTAAAATGTCTGGTTGTGAACAAATTTAAATAGCTTATAGGTTTTTTGGGGCAGATGTTCGTATGTATCTGGTGCATCAACATAAAGAATATCGCCTTCAAGATAAGTTTGAGAAGATGGTTTACCAATTACAAAAAAGTAGGGAATTTGATGTTTAATAATCTCTTTGAGCCAAGTATCTCTAATTGCCTGTTGCTTATCTTGGTTGTACTGACAGCTATAAATACAAACCACTAATCCCAATCCTTTCATTTGGGTAAATGCATTATCAAGAAATTGTTGCTGCCACCAAGAGGCACGCAGAGGATTACTATTGCGCTGATATATTTCCGTAGCCTCAGAATACCTTTGCTGCTGGGCAAGAACTTGAGCTAGCCGAGGGTAAAACCAAGGGCAATTAGGTTCTAACTCTATAGCATGACGATAAGCTTGTTCTGCTTTATCCCACTGATATTTTTCGGACAATTCTGTACCACGACTATAGTAAAACCAACTTAATCGATGGAGATAATGAGACCATGAAAGATGAGGAAATTGTGATAAAGCTTCTTTGTAGGCAATTTTGGCTTCACTTAGCCTTCGAGAATAGAGTAGAGCATCGCCCAAATCATTGTAATTCTTAAAATCATCAGGTTTTAATTTTAGGCTATGATTATAAGCTGCTACGGCATCAGACCATCGTTCTTGTTTAGATAAAGCCTTACCCAATCCCAAGGCAAATTGAGCGCAATACCATTTGCGATCGCTATAGATTTCGAGCGCGCGGGAGTAAACTTGGCTAGCCTCAGACCAATGCTGCGATCTGATTAAGGCTTCTCCTAAATACTTATATATTTCGGGAGCTTCTAGATTTAACTCTACTGCCTCACGGCAGGTTTTTATTACTTGTGACCATTTTCCCTGCTTGTATAGTGCTTTTGCAAGACCGCTATAGAGCCAGAGAGACTTATGGCGATCGATTTCAAAAGATTGACGATAGGCGGTTTCAGCCTCGGCGTATTTTCCTGTTTTTACCAGACAATCTCCCAGAGAACCTTGTAACCACCAAGTTCGATCTTTTTCTAATTCTATTCCTTGACGATATGCTGCTGCTGCTTCGGGATACTTTTCTAGTTTGGTTAAAGTTTCTGCTAAAGCTTGATGGTGATGGTGATTACGGGGTTCTAAATTAATTTGACCCCGCAACACAATAATTTTTTCGTAGAGAGCTTTTTTTTCTAAGATGGCGGCGGATTCTTTTGCTTTGCCTTGCTCTAGTAAAGCTGCCGAAAGGTTTTGATATAGTTCTACACTTTCGGGTAATAGTGAAATAGCTCTATTACTCGCTATTTCTGCTTCTGACCACTTCTGCTGCATTAATAAAGTTTGTCCCAACCTAATCTGCAATTGAGCATCATGGGGATGGATGCTAATTGATTTTCGATAAGCAATTTCCGCCTCTCCCCACTTTTGCAATTCAAACAACGTGTTGCCCAAATTATCGCAATACCAAAAATCATCAGGGCTGATCTTAAGAGCCTGATAATAAGTGTTGGCTGTTTCTTGCCATTTTTGTTGATGATATAGAGTTTCTGCCAAACACTTATATAACCAAGAATTATTAGGCTTAAGTTTAATTGCCGAGCGATAAATTTGGGCTGCCTGTTTTAATTTCCCCTGTTGAAATAAAACTGTACCGAGATTGCATCGATACCAATGATCGTAAGGATTAAGCCTAATGGCGCGATTATAAAAATATTCTGCCTGCTGCCAATCATTTTGATTGGAGCAAATTTCACCTCGTTCAAATTCTTTTTTCGCAGCTTGAGGATCTTCAGTATCTATCGAACTAAAAAAGTCGATCGCTTGATTGTGGAGTAAATCGGCATCATCAAGAGATTCTTGAAGGTTTTGCAGGTTGCTATCAACTATATTGCGATAAGTAATCAGGTGGGGATGATTGGGATATTTGGCTAATCCCTGATTGAGATATTTTCTAGCCTGCTGCCAATCTTCGAGATAGGTATAGCTATTAACTAAATAAACGTAAGACCAAGAAAAATCGGGATTAAATTTGATCGCCTGAAGGTAAGTCTCTGCTGCTTCGGACCATTTTCGTTGTTTGCTGTAAAGATTACCCAATCCTTGGTAAGACCAAGAATGACTAGGATTCAACTTGATAGCCTGAAGATAATTATCGATCGCTTCTGAGACAGATTCTTGCTTGCTAAGAGCTTCGGCAAAGTAGTGATAAGCTGACCAAGAGTTTGGATCGAGGGCAATGGCTTGACGATAACAATTAATTGCTTCATCTATTTTTTCTTGTCGATCTAAAGCTAAACCTAACTGAACGTAAAATGGGGCTTGGTTATCTTCTAGCCCAATGGCTTTGCGGGAAGCTGCAACCGCCTCTTCTAGCTTTCCCTGCCAACACAATACCTGTCCCAAACAATGATACGACCAAAAATAATTCGAGTTGATTTTAATTGCTTGAGTATAAGCTTGTGCTGCTTCGTCTAATTTATTCTGTTGAGCTAAAGTTTCTCCTAAAAAATGATAAGCTTCATCAGTTTTAATGTTTGAAGAGATTGCCTGATGAAAACTGGCAATTGCTTCTTCTAGCTTACCTTCTTGTCTCAATCGATTACCGCGCTCGATTGGTTCTAGATTGTTTGCTCGAACATCTGTAGTTTGCATTTTCCTAGAAGAGAATTAGATTTTCCAAAAATTGATTACAACGGGTACAATCAGATACTTTTTAGCTTTAAAATCGCTTGATCGTGTTTATTGCTGTCTAATCAGCCACAATATTAGCCTGACTTTTTGAAAACCGCTTCTAATCGTTGGATAAAATCTTTAATTGCTGAAGTTCGAAAAAGCTAAAATGCTCCAGATACTTAGGTAACTGGTGTTATACAGTAATCAATCTGTTGTTGATAGTCTCGATCTCAGCAGTTATTACAACCACTAGTTTCTCGTTGTGTTGCGTAACATCAGTATATAAGATAAAAAAGCAAATAATTTATCGGTGAAGGTTTATGTCCTCAGAAAGTATTGAAATTTGCCCAGTATGTCAGGTTCAAATTAAAGATAATCGTGAAGTGATCTTCAGTGCGGGTAAACCAGGAGATCGCACTAAGCTTTGGGCGCGAGTATGTCAGTATGTTGCAGAAAAACAAGCAGGATGTATCAATCAAGACTCTGATCAAATCAATCCAATTCAATCAACCGATGGCTATAAACCAGTTAGTTTTAATGATTGAGCAATTAATAATAACTAGGTTATCGCTCAACTTAAGAACAACTTGTAGGAGGGATTATCACTTTCATCCCAATACCGATAGCCCAAAGAATTGAGAAACTGTTGCCACTCTGACATTTCTGCTGGAGGAACTTGCATTCCTACTGCCACTCGTCCATAGTCTGCGCCATTATTACGGTAATGGAACAGACTAATATTCCAATTAGGACTCATGCAGTTAAGAAACTTGATTAATGCCCCAGGACGTTCAGGAAACTCAAAGCGGTACAGCAATTCATTGTTAGCTAAAGGAGATCGTCCCCCTACCATGTGACGCAGGTGCATTTTGGCTAGTTCATCATCGGTAAGGTCGATTGTGGCAAATTTTTGAGTTTCAAAATTGGTTTTGATACTAGCTGCATCGGCGCGATTTTTAATTTGTACCCCAACAAAGATATAGGCTTGGTTGTCGTCAGAGATCCGATAGTTGAATTCTGTTAAGTTGCGCTTACCAATACACTCACAAAACTTGCGGAAGCTGCCCCTCTCTTCAGGAATAGTCACGGCAAAAATTGCTTCGCGACGTTCGCCAAATTCTGCTCTTTCTGAGACAAAACGTAGACGATCAAAGTTCATATTTGCCCCACAGGCGATCGCAACTAGAGTTTCATCCTGAATATTTTCTCTTTCTACATAAGCTTTGGCTCCTGCAATTGCCAATGCCCCCGCTGGTTCTAAAATCGACCGAGTATCTTCAAATACATCTTTAATAGCTGCACAGGTATCATCGGTGTTTACTAAGATAATTTCATCTACATAATCCTGACAAAGACGAAAAGTTTCGGCGCCCACTTCTCGCACTGCTACCCCATCGGCAAATAAGCCTACTCTGGGCAAACAAACTCGATAACCAGCCTGGAGCGATCGCGACATAGCATCTGCGTCTACAGGTTCGACACCAATAATCTTGATTTCTGGGCGTAATCTTTTGATATAAGCCGAAATTCCAGCAATTAGACCACCACCACCAATAGCGACAAAGATCGCGTGAATTGGTTTTTGATACTGCCGTAAAATCTCCATGCCAATTGTTCCCTGTCCTGCAATCACGTCAGGATCGTCAAAAGGATGGATAAAAGTTAAACCCTTAGATTGACATAGCTGTTTGGCATGGGCGCAAGCATCATCATAGGTATCTCCGTGTAATAGTACTTTCCCCCCACGGGCAATAACCGCATCAATTTTCACCTGGGGAGTAGTTACGGGCATCACAATAATAGCTGTCGTACCCAGTTGCTTGGCGGCTAAGGCGACTCCTTGAGCATGATTTCCCGCCGACGCTGCAATAACACCCTGTTGTAAAATATCTTGAGGTAACTGCGCCATTTTGTTATACGCACCACGCAGTTTGAAGGAAAATACTGACTGCATATCTTCTCTTTTGAGGAGCAATTTATTTTGCAATCTGTTAGAAAGATTGGGAGCATATTCTAGGGGTGATTCTTGAGCTACATCATAGACGCGGGCATTAAGAATCCTCTCCAGGTAATCGCATTTCATGGGCGGGATAGCTAGTTCGGGATAGATTTTTAATCTTATCAAAGTTTGTCTAGGGCGATCCCATTCAAGCTACGGAATTAAGCTAAAATTTGAGCATCATGAAACGGAGAGATTTATTAAAGTTTTTGTTGATCGAGGCGATCGCTTTAAACACCTCATTAGTCAGAAAAGCAACAGCTAGTAGCTGGAGTTATCAAGGTGAGACTGGGGCCGAATTTTGGGGACAACTAGATCCAGAATTTAGTACTTGCGCTGTAGGACAAGCGCAATCGCCGATTGATATTCAGTCTAGTGCTGTAGCAAGTTTTGGTAGCCTGGAATTAGATTATCAAGATACGTCTTTGACAATAGTTAATAACGATCGCACTATCAGAGTAGATTATCAGCCAGGAAGTAGTCTTACTCTCGACGGTCAAAAATACGATCTATTGCAGTTTCATTTCCATCAACCCAGCGAACATCTGATATCGGGAAAAGCTTTGGCGATGGAGGCGCATTTTGTCCATCAAAATAGAGCTACGGGAGATTTAGTCGTGTTGGCAGTTTTGATGTCTGTAGGGGAAATTAATCAGGCTTTAGCTCTGGTGTGGAATAATATTCCCGTTCAAAGCGATCGCTTTGAAGAAGCTGAAGACTTGATCTTTAATGCTGGCGGTTTGCTCCCCGAAAATATTAATCAATACTATCGTTATCGTGGCTCGTTGACGACTCCTCCTTGTTCGGAAATTGTTACCTGGCTAGTGTTGAAGCAACCAGTACAAGTATCCCAATTACAAATAGCTCGTTTCCTAAAAGCGATCGGCAATAATGCTAGACCAGTTCAAGCTTTGAATAACCGAGTGCTGTCTGAATCGGAATAATAATTCTTCTAACTGAGAACTGAGAACTAGCAACTGATAAAATTGTTAATACTTTAGAGTAAGTTTTTAGCTTTTGTAGTAATACTCCCTACTCCCTACTTAATTATGGTTGCCCAGCAGATAGCATCACCTTCATTAATCGAAATTGCGCGAAGAACTCGCAACGCAGCAGGAAAACTGGCGGTATTATCTACAGCAGCTAGAAATGCAGCCTTAGAGAAAGTAGCTCAGGCTTTAGAAGTTGCCAAACCAGAAATAATTGCTGCCAATAAAAAGGATTTAGAAATAGCAGAAAATAACAATATTGCACCTGCGCTATATGCCAGACTAAAGTTAGGAGAATCGAAACTAGAAGCTGCGATCGCTGGAGTACGGGATGTGGCAAAGCTAGAAGATCCCATTGGGGTAAACCAGATTCATCGAGAGTTAGATGAAGGTTTGGTTTTGAAACGGGTTACTTGTCCTTTGGGGGTGTTAGGAATTATTTTTGAAGCTCGTCCTGAAGCTTTGATCCAGATTACTAGTTTGGCGATCAAATCTGGTAACGGGGTAATTCTCAAAGGGGGTAAAGAAGCAATTAATTCTTGTCAAACATTAACCAAGGTAATTTGTGACAGCTTGGAGTCTACGGAGGTAGATCCTGCAGCAGTACAATTATTGACTACCAGGGAAGAAATCAAACAGTTATTAGATCTAGACCGCTATGTAGATTTAATTATCCCTAGAGGTTCTAATTCTTTTGTGCAATACGTTCAAAACAATACCCGTATTCCCGTATTGGGTCATGCAGATGGGATCTGCCATCTATATCTAGATAAAGCAGCCGATAGGGATAAGGCAATTAAAATTACTGTAGATGCCAAGACACATTACCCCGCAGCCTGTAATGCGATCGAGACTTTATTAGTCCATCAAGATCTAGCAGCAGAAATTTTACCAGCAATAGCTACCGCTTTGATTGACAAGGGTGTAGAGTTACGGGGAGATTTAGCTACGCAAAAAATTATTGAGGTCAAACCTGCTGAAGAACATGATTGGCGCACAGAATATAGCGATCTCATTCTGGTAATCAAAATAGTCGAGTCTGTAGATAGTGCGATCGCCCATATTAACGAATACGGTTCAAAACATACTGATGCGATCGTCACTGAAGATAGCCAAACCGCAGATATATTTCAAAACCAGGTAGATACTGCAGGAGTTTATCACAACTGTTCGACTCGCTTTGCCGATGGCTTTCGCTATGGCTTTGGTGCAGAGGTTGGTATTAGCACTCAACAAATGCCTCCTCGTGGACCAGTTGGTTTAGAAGGTTTAGTGACTTATAAATATAAAGTAACTGGTAATGGTCATATTGCTGCTACCTATACTGGTACAGATGCCAAACCTTTTACTCATCGCAACCTAGAGTAGTTATTTGGAGTATATAAGATGATGTTAATGTTGCTCAACCTGTTCTTTATCTCCTTGATGGGTTTTATTGCCCTATACGTATTAAGAGGAATTGGCTTTTTGACCTTTATTCCAGGAGGAATGATTATGGCATTATTAATGAGTGCAGTAATATCAGGTTTGGCATGGGGAATTTTGAAAACTCGTAGATATTAGGGCGTGCCAGTTTAAATTATTAGCACGAAGCAAGAAGTTTGAAGGTAATTGTGATTGGTGGTGGTGCTGCGGGTTTTTTTGGTGCGATCGCTTGTGCTGAAGCAAATCCTAACCTCAAAGTAACTTTACTAGAGGCGGGACGCAAACCCTTAGCTAAAGTTCGTATATCTGGTGGTGGTCGGTGCAATGTTACCCATCACTGTTTCGATCCTGCACGTTTAATTGAAAATTACCCAAGGGGAGGTAAAGCTTTACGGGGGGCGTTTACTCGTTTCCAACCCCAAGATACTGTACGGTGGTACGAGTCGCGGGGGGTCAAGCTAAAAACTGAAACGGATGGCAGAATGTTTCCTGTTACTGATAGTTCACAAACAATTATTGACTGCCTAATGCAAGCAGCACAACAAACAGGAGTCGATCTGCGTACAGGAGTGGGTGTCAAATCGGTAAAGCAGTTTTTAGATTCAGAAAATAATAGCTATTTTCAAGTGGAGTTAAAAAACCAACGGGTGTTGCAATGCGATCGCCTGTTAATTGCCACGGGTAGTAATCCTTTGGGTTATCGTTGGGCAAAAAACCTGGGACACAACATTGAGTCTGCTGTACCTTCTTTGTTTACTTTTAATATTAAAGATCCTCGTTTACAGGGTTTGGCAGGAGTCAGCGTTAGTAACGCTCAGGTATGCTTGGGTAAAGGAAAGCATAAGCTTGAACAAAATGGTGCATTGTTGATTACTCATTGGGGCGTAAGTGGTCCTGCTATCCTTAAGTTGTCTGCATGGGGTGCGAGATCTCTACACGAACTTAAATATAATTCTGAGCTACAAATTAATTGGCTACCCGAATACAATCAAGAAACTTTGAAACAAGATTTAGTTGGGGTCAAACAAACTAATTCTAAAAAGAAAATAGTTAACTATTGCCCCGTTAAATTACCCAAGCGTCTTTGGCAAAGCTTGATTAATTATTGCAATATTAATTCTGCTAAGGTTTGGTCCGAGATTAGTAAAAAAGAATTAAATAAACTAGTAGCAGAAATAGTTCAAGGACAGTACGAAATCAAAGGTAAAGGTGTCTTTAAAGACGAGTTTGTTACCTGTGGTGGCATCAGCCTTAAAGAAGTCAATTTTAAAACTATGGAAAGCAAAAAATGTCCTGGTTTATATTTTGCAGGAGAAGTTTTAAATATTGATGGAGTAACTGGAGGCTTCAATTTTCAGAGTGCCTGGACTACTTCTTGGTTAGCAGGAAGTGCGATCGCCAATAGTAAGATAAATAGCAAAAATAAATAACAAGTAGAGCGTTGCTGATTCTGGCGATCGCATGCACAATAATATTGTTCGTAGCTATTAGTGAATATCTTCGATTGAAATTATGTCTCAAAAAAACGAAACCTTAGCTCTTGTTTTAACTTTGCTCTGTACTGGAGCGATCATTGCGGGAGGTTACTGGTGGTTCAATCGCAAAACGATTTCCGAGATAATTCCGACAGCTTCAAACACCGATCAAGATAGTCAGAATAACTATTCTAATTTACCGAAAAATCCTGCTCCCAAATTTAATCGCAATCCTGCAGAGTTTAGTTTTCCCTCCCAAGTAAACCCAGGAACAAAGATTAGAATTAATGGCTCAACCAGCATGGTTCAGATTAACCAGGCTATAAAGCAAGAATTTGAGAAACAGTTTGCCGATACCTCGATCGCAACTAATGGAGAGGGTACGGAAGTCGGCTTGAAATTACTCTTTGCCAGGGAAATTGACCTAGCTGCCATTTCTCGTCCTCTAACTAAGGGAGAAATAGCCCAGGGTTTAAAGGCAGTACCGATTGCCAAAGATGCGATCGCTATTATTGTCGGCGATCAAAACCCTTTTCGTCGCGGATTAAAAAAAGAGCAAATAGCTGCTATTTTTCAAGGCAAAATTACTAATTGGGCAGATGTTGGCGGTCAAAATAGTGAGATTAAAGCGATCAATCGACCTAGTATCAGCGGTACTCGACAAGTATTTCAAGAAATGGTGCTTAATGGAGCAGGTTTTGGCGAAGGCTCTAATTTTACAACCTTTGATCGAGATGCGACTACTCCTATCCTAAGAGCGTTGGGGGAGGATGGTATTAGCTATGCTACCTATGCCCAGGTAGCCAATCAACAAACAGTTCGCACTGTTTCAGTCAATGGTTTAACTCCAGAAGCGGATAATTACCCTTATTATCGCGTCCTCTACTATGTCTATCAAGAACCTGCAACTTTTGAAGTCAAAGCCTTTTTGGGCTATGTACTATCTCCTCAAGGGCAACAGGCGATCGCACCTGATAATTGATCTTGTTAAGGATTAATCGATCACCTGGATACAGGGTATTTGACAGCTTGCCAGCAAATCTTGAAGAGTGGAGTCTACCTCAGATAATGATTGGGGGTAGCGCGATCGCTTTTGTAGTTGTTCAAAAAAGAACTTTCCTTGTTCGGGCTTAAGCTGTTGTAATGCCTGTAATAATTGAACTGCTTGCTCTAGCAATAGTTCTACATTTACTGCTTCATAGTCTGGTTGATAATCACATAAGCGTCTTACCGCTTCTCCTAGCAAAATAATTGCTCCTCGCAGATTATCGTTACTTAAGTGATAACAGCCCACTGCCACCTGCAAAATCCCTTGATAAAATCTTTGATCTGCTTCAGGGGCATCTACCCAGATAGCTTCGAGAGTATCATGACAAGCATAAAATTGCTGCTGATTAAATTCGGCAATCCCTCGCTCAAATTCTGGTGACATGATAATTTTTACTTACTATTACTGCATTTGCTGGCAGAGTTGATTGATTTTTTCAGTACTCATTTCTTGAGTATTCCCCGCAAAAGCATTGTCTGGAGTTAAAAACAACATACAATGACACTTTTTCTCTTCTCGCATGGGTACACAAGGGCAATTCCAATAGGCTTTTTTAACTTCTGCTTGTTTATCTTCATAGTGACGACAAGGACATAGAGGAGAACCTAATTCTTGCTTATGTTTGGCTAAACCTTTAATTACCGCAGCAGTTACCGAGAGATCGCTACAAAAATAAGTATCGGTACGCTGTGCATATTTTTGGGCAAATTTTCTCATTGCCTCCAAATTTTTATCTTGACCTGATGCTGGATTTGCCGTCGCCATAATTAAAACAGTTAAAACTATAAGGTTCAAAAGATAGTTTATCTTGTCTTTTCCATAATAAAACCTTAAAGGAGCTAGGATTACACAATCGTCACAATACTAGAAGTGCTAGAGTGCGTGTAGAAATTTGTCTCTTGAACATTTACTATCTTGTGTATGTCGAATATGTAAAATATTAGTTATAAAGGACTAGTCAAGCTCAATATTCAAGCTATTTTAGTGTGTTTGATTCAAGATATCACGTAATTTTGGCGAAGAGTCAAAGAAAACTTACTTTTTCGACAAGCTCAATAATCAACGTCATTTGGAGGAATGCTTATCAATAGTTGGTGCGACCTATATCTATATTTTAAGATCTAATTTCAGCTCGTTTCTTCAACAAACTAACCAACGGTCACAAATTATCTAGTATTTGACCCAATATTTAAACAAGTTACTAACTATATCTCATTATGAACTCATTCAGTAACGATAATAGCGATTCATTCTCTAGTAATGAAAAGTCTAGTTTTACTAACAACGACGATAATTCTAACGACGACACAGTTAGAGTTTTGATCGTTGACGACCAGAAAATGATTAGGGAAGGGTTAAAAGCCTTAGTTAAAACTGAAGAAGATATTGCCATTATTGGTGTAGCCGAAAATGGAGAACACGCTATCAAGCAAGTTGAATCTCTCCAGCCAGATGTTGTCCTGATGGATATGGAAATGCCTGGTATGAACGGAATGGAAGCAACTCAAGTAATTTGCACGCGTTTTCCTGATGTCAAGGTATTAGTTCTAAGTACTTTTGACACTCAAGAATATGTATCTCGCTCTTTAAGTTCTGGCGCAATGGGTTATTTACTCAAAGGGACTCCCGCTAAAGAACTTACTGATGCTATTCGTTCGGTTCATCGTGGCTATGCTCAAATAGGACCAGGAATTTATCAGAATATAGCAGCCTTGCCTCAACTGCAACAGGCAGAAGAAAAATTGCCGATCATGTCCTCGATTAGCACTACTAAAAAACAAGAGGTTCGTCCTGAACGTTCTTACCCTAAAGGTGAATTAGTTGCTACTAGTGCGAGTCAAGCTGATGCCTTAGTTAAACGCAATCCCGCTTCGGCTAAAACTCGTAAGTTTGAGCAGACTGTAATTCTTCGTCGTTCTCCTAAATGGTCTAGATTTACCATGATGGGAATCATGGGAGTTAGTATCTTTGCGATTGCTTGGTCGTATTTTGCCAAAATCGAACAGGTAATTCCTGCCCAAGGATATATTCAACCTACAGGCAAGCTACAAGAGATTCAAGTACCTACCAATGGTGTAGTCAAAGAAGTCAAGGTAGAAGAAGGACAGCGAGTAGAAGAAGGCGATATTCTGATGCTTTTAGATGCTACTACTTCTAAAGCTCAAGTGGATTCTTTAAGTCAAGTTCAAAAATCCCTGAAGCAAGAAAACAAATTTTATCGAGCTTTGATGGCAGGGGATATTGATTCAAATAATATAGATGGCACGATCGCATCTTTAGAGATCCCCAGAGAAGTGGCTTTTCTAACCCGTAACCGAGCAGAATTGAGAGAAGAAAATGACCTGTTTAATGCTCTGTTGGGTCAAACTGGCAAAACGATGAATCCAGCTCAACAGCTTAGATTAGAGGCATCTCAGGCAGATTTGAGAGAGCGAACCACTTCTGCCAGATTGGAAGTAGAACAGCTCGAAAAACAGCTCGAACAAAACAAGATTCAGCTAGAAGATACGAGAGCGCAGCTAGCAACAGGTAGGCAAAACCTCAAAGAAATCAAAGAACGCAATCAAGAGGCACTCAGACAGGCGAAAGAAAGTCTGGCGATAGAGGAAGAAACTTTAGAGTCGATTAAACCTGTATTCGAGCAAGGAGGACTATCTAAGATTCAGGTCGATCAACAACAACAAAGAGTTAACGATCGCAAAGCCTCGATCAACGATGCTCTCAAAGAGGGTAACTTAGAACGCGATCGTCAACAACAAGAAGTAACTACTCTTCAGGCTGAAATTCAGCGTTTATTACAGGAGGAACAAAGACTAACCCTCGACATTTCTCAAGCTAGAGAACAGTTAAATAACACTAGTACTCTATCGAGAAAAGATTTATTGGAGCAAATTGCTGGCAACCGCAAACGACTTTCAGAAATTGATAGCCAACTCAACAAAACTATTGTTGAGAACGCTAAACGAATTGCCGAAATTAATAGTCAAATAGCTGGTGCGGAAGAAAACCTCAGATATCAAACTATCAAAGCCCCCGTAACGGGAGATGTCTTCGATCTACGAGCTTACGCAGGCTATGTTCCTCCTTCTGGTCAAAATGCGCCACCAGTACTTAAAATTGTGCCTACCGAAGATTTGGTTGCAGAAATCTTTATTACTCCCCAGGATATCGGCTTTGTAGAGAAAGGGATGAAAGTCGATGTTCGCATTAGTGCCTTCAACTATAGTGATTACGGCGATATTAAGGGTAAGGTTAAGTTTATTAGTGCTAGTGCTTTAGAACCAGAACCACCTTTTGACTTTTTCCGCTATGTAGCGAAGATCGATCTAGACCAAGATTATCTCGAAATTAACGGCGAAAATAAATATATTCAACCAGGAATGGAAGTTCAAGCCAATGTTCGGATTAACGAAAATCGTACCGTGATGCAGTTGTTTACTAGTAAGTATAAGAGTGGCTTTGATAAGTTTAAAGAAGTCGAGTAGATCTAGTAATTTCATTATGAATCTTACTTGATACGTAATGCTATACAAAAAAAAGAACACATCGATTAAAGATGTGTTCTTTTTTTTTGCTTATTTCTTGACCCTAGCTGATGTTATTTAGTTTCAGAGAACTCAGCATCGATGACATCATCGCCACCGTCACTACTACTTTCAGGAGCATCTGGTGTAGGTGCTTCATCTCCAGGTGTGTCACCTGCAGCAGGATCGGCTGCGCCTTCACCCTGCTGATAAACACTGCTACCAATGCTGTATAGAGTTTGTTGTAGTTCGGGTAGAAGAGTTTTAATTTTCTCGTCATCTTCAGAAGCTACAGCCTCTTTAAGATCTTTGATTTGACCTTCAGCTTTTGTTTTATCGTCAGCAGGTACTTTGTCACCAAGTTCAGAAAGTTGTTTCTCTGCTTGATAGACCAAAGAATCAGCTTGATTTTTGCGATCAATCGCCTCACGACGTTCTTTATCCGCAGTAGCATTAGACTCTGCTTCTTGTACCATACGATCTACTTCATCATCGGGAAGAGTAGATGCACCAGTGATACTAATCGACTGTTCTTTACCAGTACCCTTGTCTTTAGCAGTTACATTTAAAATACCGTTGGCATCAATATCAAAGGTAACTTCGATTTGGGGTACGCCACGAGGTGCGGGGGGAATACCATCTAGGCGGAAAGTTCCCAAACTCTTGTTATCTTTCCCAAATTCTCTTTCCCCTTGAAGGACGTGAATTTCTACATTAGTTTGACCATCAACCGCAGTAGAGAAGGTTTCCGACTTTTTAGTAGGAATAGTGGTGTTGCGAGGAATAATTTTCGTCATTACGCCACCCAAGGTTTCGACACCAAGAGATAGGGGAGTAACATCTAGCAGCAAGATATCTTTTACTTCACCCGCTAAGACACCAGCTTGAATAGCTGCACCAACTGCTACTACTTCATCAGGGTTAACTGTTTGGTTAGGATCTTTGCCTAAGACTTTCTTGGTAATGCCAACAATCGCCGGAATACGAGTCGAACCACCTACCATTACTACTTCATCAATAGCTTCTTTAGCTAGTTTAGAATCTTTGAGAGCTTGCTCAACAGGAATACGACAGCGATCGATCAGATCAGAACATAGTTCTTCAAATTTAGCTCTAGTCAAAGAAACATCAAGGTGTTTTGGTCCATCTTGAGTTGCTGTGATGAAAGGTAGGTTAATATCAGTCTGAGTCGCGCTAGAAAGTTCAATCTTGGCTTTCTCTGCTGCTTCGGTTAAACGCTGTAAAGCCTGATTATCTTTGCGCAGGTCAATACCTTCATTATTTTGGAATTCCGCTGCCAGATAGTCAACGATTTTCTTATCGAAGTCGTCACCACCAAGGTGAGTATCACCAGCAGTAGCCAATACTTCAAAGACACCATCTCCAACTTCTAGGATGGAAACGTCAAAAGTACCACCACCCAAGTCAAATACTAGGATAGTCTCGTTACTCTTTTTATCTAAACCATAAGCTAGAGAAGCTGCGGTAGGTTCATTAATGATCCGCAACACTTCTACACCAGCAATCTTACCAGCATCCTTAGTTGCTTGACGCTGAGAATCATTGAAATATGCAGGAACCGTAATTACTGCCTGGGTTACTTTTTCGCCCAAGTATTTACTAGCATCTTCAATTAGTTTGCGTAAAACTTGCGCTGAAATTTCTTCTGGAGCAAATTTCTTGTCCTGTGCGGGACAGTTTAACTTGACATTACCATTACTATCTTTGATCACTTCATAAGCAACCTCTTTGGTTTCGTTATTAACTTCATCGTGCCTGCGCCCAATAAAGCGTTTAACCGAATAGAAAGTGTTGCCAGTGTTCATTACTGCCTGACGTTTGGCAATCTGACCTACTAAGAGATCGCCATTTTTAGCGTAAGCAACAACTGAGGGGGTGGTTCTAAAACCTTCCGCGTTAGCGATAACTGTGGGTTTTCCCCCTTCCATCACTGCTACACAAGAGTTAGTAGTTCCTAAGTCAATACCAACAACTTTTGCCATACTTTAAAACAAATACTCCGTGTTTAACAACAAATAACTAAAATTTAAAATTTCTTTCAGCGGTGCAATATACAATGCGCTGCAGATGATTTGTGACTCTTTTTGGTTTGCTTGACTCCCCTCAGTTTTCACATCTTCTTTATACATAGTGCAAGCTGATGACAGCTTGGGGGTAGTGTAGTTTTCCGAACCTTGGGGTGGCGGTTAAATTAAAGGATGAGAAATGAGGGATGAAGAATGAGGGATGAAGAAAACAGTAAATATTTATTTGTATCGTACTAAATTGACTCGGTAGCGTTGTTTTTTAGTAATAGAGACTTCTCCTACTTCTAGTCTTCCTTTGCCGCGCATCGCAATCAAATCTCCTGCTTTTACGGTATAACTAGACTGGGTTATATCCTTCCAGTTTACTCTGACATCATTACTAGAAATAGCATTTGCCATCTTACTACGGGACATACCAAAACCAGCTGAGGCGATCGCATCTAAACGCATCGAAGCCTCGACAGTGGTCATTTCTTTCTTTTGAGGAGGACGAATTTTTAGTTCACTAAATTCTATTGGCTGAGTTTTTACCGCCACAGAACGCACCTGGGTTAAAGAGCTAGTGAGAAACTCCACCATTTCAGGAACGACAATTGCCTGTGCGCCTCTTTCTCCCAAAACAATAATGTCTCCTACTTTCTCTCGAACGATCCCCGTACCTAAAATTGACCCTAAAAAATCTCGGTGAGTAGCTTGATCGAATAGAAAGTTGCCAGCAATATCTAACACGGCTAACTCAACTTGAGATTCGTCCAGAGGAATGTCGGGACGAGCTAAACCGATGCGCTGTCTTTCTGCTTGAGGATAACCACCCCAAGATAAAGCCTCGATCTCTGTCAGATTTTGAAATATATCTTTTACTTCTGCTAATACTGGGGGAGATAGAAAGTCCGTAACTACTACTTCCCAGTTTTTAATGGCTTGCTCCGCTTTATCGATAACGCGGGTGATCTCTTCTTTATTTTCTACCCGCTTTAATAGGTCTTCTTTCGGCAGCATTTGATTACAATTTATTTTAAATTACATATTAGTTCTTTTTTTGTAATGCAAATTATAACTATAGATGTATTGCCAATTTGAGGTGGTGACTTTAAGATGTGGAAACTAGTAGGTCATCACTAACGTAACCAAAGTACTTAGTCTGATCGATATTCTGACCGCATTAACAATTGATAGCCAGTATGATTAATAAAAAGCCAAGTCTAAGAACAACGGTTGTTTTTAATACTACTGCGATCGCTACTATGATTGTGTGCTTGGGGATAATCGATCGCGCTCTTGCCTCTTCTGATGCAGACTATAGTTTTGTTACAACTTCTGATTGGTCTGATTGTCAGCAAATCGATCCTGATTATCAAGCCGTTTACGCTTTTGAGACAGTAAATTTCTACGTCAACATTTGTCAAAAAGGCGACAATTATTTTTATTCAGGAGAAGCAAAGCAAAGCGATCGTAGCTCGATCTTTATTACTGCCCAGCCTTTGGAAAATGGCAGTGGTTTCCAAGCTAAAAATGGCAATGTTTCTTACTTAGTATTATTGCCCTTTAGCCAACACAATAATTTAAATAGTGATGATTCTAAACCAACCGAAGCGGTTTTGACAATCAAACGTAACGATCTCATGGTTTCTGTAGAATCTTCTCTTAATAAGTATTGTCATCAATCAGAAACTAAAATTGCTTGGGACACAATCGAACTACAGCCTCACAATTCGAGTCATTTGGCTACTGTTCCTCAACACCAAGATGTAGGTACTGAACTTCCTACTATTAATAATGGCGATCGCCTTTTACCTGCAGAAATTTTTAATTCAGAATCGCGCTTTGATTTTTATCGTATTGGTGGTGAGCTATACCGTTTGACTACCTGTAATTAAGGGCTAAAAATTACAGTTTGCCAATCGCCGTAGAATCAATGCCGACTTTTTGGCGAACTTGAATCACCTTAAATGTATTAACCACTACCGTACTAACAGTGGTAGCGGCGGCGGCACCACTCAAACCCCAAAGAGGTATCCAAAACCAATTTAAGACAATATTGAGCAAGACATTAATTGTACTACCGACAAGATTGCATTTTTCGTTACCCGTCATAGTTAGCAGAATACCCACAGAACCACAGGCAATACTAAATAGCTGTCCGATACAAAGAATAGTCAAGGCAGATTTAGCTGACGCAAATTCGGTGCCAAATAAAGCTAAATACCATCCACCACCAAAAATTAGCAAGGCTGCCATTGGTAAAGATGCCAGCAGCATAATCCGCGAACTTTGGGTAACTACTCGCTGCATTTCGGCAGTTTTGTTTTCTGCATAGAGTCCAGCTACATTGGGACTGAGGATGTTGTTGACCGCAGTCAAGACAAACGCCAGTAACTGTACTCCGCGTACTACGGGATTATAAAGACCTGAAGCTTCTGCACCAAGAATTGTTCCTAGCATCAAAGTATCGCTACGGGAAGTAATAGTATACATTGCCCCTAGCAGCATAAATGGCAATAGCTGGCTCGTCCAAGTACGAATTTTATATTCACAGACTGCCTGTTGTACTTCTTCTGGTAGAGCTTTTTGTAATAGATAAATTCCGATCGCCAATGTAATTAGGGTAGCAGCAATTCTTGCACCCAAAACTACTGGGGCTGTAATAACATTGCCGTTTAAAAAGTACCAGAGTGCGGACAAACCAATGACTAAGATCGGAACTAGAATCATTTCAGGAAATAGTCCCATAAATACCCGACGTAATCCCTTCATTGCTGCCAATCTAATATTTCTCAGGGCAGAAATAGGCAACAAAGTCATTGCCAAAGCAAAAGTCAGGAGTTTTTCTGGCTCGTCTTGATTGATGTTCCAAATAATAGCGAGGGAAATTACAGCGATCGCAATTGAAGCTATGGCAACAATTACATTAGACCAGCGTAGTATACCCCGCAGTAGCCCCCACTCGGATTTAGTTCTATATACCGCAACTTCTCTTACTAGTAGACTGTCTAGTCCCAAAATACCCGGAATAATTAGTAGGTCTCGCCATGCTAAAGCATAGGTGTAGATCCCAAAACCGCCTACGCCCAAAAAACGAGCCAACAAAACATTTAGAAGAAAACCCAAGCCCGAAGCTCCAATTTTCAAACCCATTACTCCGGCAAAACTCTTTAAAAGACGATTTTTGAGTTTTTTAGATAAAAAAGAAGTTAACAAATGATTAAAAAAATATTTAGTTTAATTTATATGTAAATTAAATCACGAATAAACACCGTATTTTATATTTACTTAATTTGCAAAATTGTTCAATCGTGTATTATGTTGTTGGTTAATGCAAATTACTTTTAATAATCCATTTTTATAAAACAGTTAGATAGAGTTTATATATCAAGAAAATTATTATATGCTTAAGACATTTGAATTAATTACTGCCCTAACACAATTAAAACTAAACGTTCCCCTCTCAGTAAAGATAGACCAAGTTAAGCTTTTATCTGAATTTGAACAAGTAGCTGCCAACTTTTCGGGAAATCCCCATTCAATAAAAGAGCATCACAATGGAGGTTGGAAATCTATTGGGCTGATTACGAGTGGGGGAGAAGTTGGTGAAGACAGACATATAAACAAGGTAAATAAACCTTATCTACCTACTCCAGCTTTAGCAATGTGTCCTTATATTCAGGAATTATTAGACATTTTACCTGCTAAAAAGAACCGAGTACGATTTTTAAGCCTCGAACCGGGTCATGACATTAAATGGCATTTTGACGGTACGGGTAGCATTGATAAAATCATTAATTCTGGTTCTTCTCGCTTTCATATTCCTGTAATTACTAGTCCGAAGATTGAATTTAAAATCTGCCACAATATTTGTCAATGGCAACCTGGAAATATTTATTATGGAGATTTTTCTTTCCCACATCGAGTTACAAATAATTGGCATAAAACCAGAATTCACTTGGTTATAGACTTAATTCCTAACGATGAATTGAGATCTTTATTCCCTCAAAGTTTTTTAGATGAGCAATACAAACGCTGGCTATTGAGAAAATTATGTAAGAAAACTTACAATATTTATTGGCAAAGACTCAATAAAAAAACAACTAGTAGTTTTAATCAATATAATTATTTCTTTTGAACAAACAATCTGGTAATATCTCCCCAAATTCCATAATAGTGCAGACCAATAGTAATTCCTAATAACTGTATTTTTTGTAACCAATTAATTGAATCAGCACAAGAATTCAGTTTGGCTACCATCGATTTGCTAGGGGGTTTGAGACGCCACAAAATTTTGCTTAGTCTTTTTTGATACAGTTTTAATTTATTATCTGCAGATAACAGATCTAGGTCTTGACCGCCTGTTCTAGTACGATTTATTTTACGGGCAATTTCTGATAGAGAAGCTCTAGCTGGATGAGAAATACAAACATCTGCACCATAAACCAATAAATATCCGTGGTGATAAACTCTTTGTCCCCATTCTTTGTCACCACCAGATTTGAGTTCGGCATTGAAATTTCCCACCCGTTGCATCACAGCTTTGGTGGTGAACATATTAGCAGTAGCAGCATAATGAAGTTGCTCGACGTATTTCTTTTGATTGAGAAAAGTAGTACTATCGTACAGTTCGACTATGGTTGGCTGTTGATGTTTTTGGTAGTAAAAATTAATTTTTCCTGCTACCAATCCGCAATTATTGACTAATAGTAGTTGTTGAACCCCCTGGGCAATCCAATTTGATTCAGGAAGGCAATCAGAATCGGTAAAAGCTAAGATTTCTCCTTGTGCAATACTGATACCTTGATTGCGAGCAATATAGGAACCAGGCTGAGATTCTTGGGTCAATTTTGCCTGAGTAAACTGGCTAACGACAGGAGATAAATCTTCGGTAGAACCATTGTCGACGACTATAACTTCATAGAGATGTGTGGGATAGGTTTGATTATTTAGAGCAGTTAATGTTTGACGCAATCCTACAATGTCGTTGAGTACGGGAATAATTACTGAAACAAATTTGTCCATGAGGCATAGTTATTAGTCAGGGCGAACAGCCGTTTACCCTAACGGTTATTGGTTAAAATAGCGATTGATAAAGGTACAGGTATTAAATAAGCGCATAATTTCACTACGTTCTTTACGAGTTACTTTGCCTGATTTTAACTTGTCAATTATGGGCTGTAGATCTAGATAATCATCGAGGATGTTAGCAGACTCTTCAAAGGTATCAATAAAAATAGCTGAATATTTTTCGAGTAGTAAGCTAAACACAATCGCCGAATTACGAGGTTTTAGTTTGGGGAATAAATACCAAATATAACGATTTTCTAGCAGGCGATCGCGATATTTGTTAAACCTACTATTATATACGGGTAACTTCCCTTTATCTGCTTCTTGAAAATTAGCTAAAGCGGGAAACTGTTTAAGCAGCAATTGGCGAAAGATTCTACGGTCTAAAATTAATTCGAGAGGTAACTGCAACACAAAATCTAGATTGTCTTTGGTATAAAAAGGCAAGATCGCGGGTAAAAATGTACCCATGATTTTAGAAATGGCGTTACCAAGATAGCGTCTTTGGCGATAATAAAAATCGAGACACATTAACCGTTGATAAACGTAAGGGCGATCAATTTTATTGAAAGCTTCAACCAAGTTATCCGCCATTCGGGTAGTTAGATAGGGAATAAATTTGGGTTTTGCCAATTCTGTTAGGGTATTGGAGGCAGCTTTTGTTCCCCAAGTATGTAATTCATTAATTACCTGATCGTTTACTTCTTGCCCAAAGTAAGTTTCTGATACCCCCCATTTGGGCAATCTGCCACCACCTAAAGGACCACCTAAAAAGCCGTGAATCACTGGTAAATGTTGAGCCTGCAGCAAATCGATCCAACCTCGCCAATAGAAGGGAACGTTGTTAACGCTAAAAGATTCTGTTTGCCAACCAGGAAACTTGAGATCTGCTTCTGGAATATCGGAATCTCCAGTCAAAATATAGGTTAGATATTCTGTTTCGGTAGCTTGAGCTAGTTCTACTCCCAAGCGAAAATCGTCACTTTCTGGTTCACCCCAAGTAGCAGCAGTAATTTGACGCGGCGATCGCTTTAAGTATCCTAGTAATATTCTTGAATCTAAACCTCCAGAAAGGGCAATTAGAGCCTGAGGATTATCTCCTAACCAAGTTTGCATTGACTGTTCGATTAAGCCGTCTAACTGAGCGATTGATTCAGCTTCAGAGGCAGTATTAATGCGATCGCTATTATTACGACGAGGTATAAAATCAGTTTGAGACTGGCTGAATACCGTTGCGCCATTAACAGGTAAAGTTTTGACCCCTGCGATCAAAGTTTCGTCACTCAAAGGATGGGAAATAGCTAAGGTGCTGGCTAACACTTGGGGATTAAGCTGTTTGGCAATAAAGGGTAACAAGCGAAATGCCTTAAGAGCACTGGAAATAACTAATAAATCCCCTTGTCGCCAATAGTATAGAGATTTGGTACTTAGATAATCTGAGGTAACTAATAAAGACTTAGTGCGATCGCACCACACCAATAAATTGTAAATTCCATCCCACAACTGCGAACCTAATTGCGCAAAATCCTCATCTTGCCAACTCTCATTAATCGGTAATTCGCCACAGGTTTTGCCATGTAAAATAAACTGGCGCTGCCCGTATTGCCAATAACCAGATTTATCTGCCGAGTTGTGAATTATCCCCAGACAAATTTCAGGTTGGGCGATCGCTATTTGGGATACTTGACTATCTAAAAAAGTACTATCTTTAATTAATGGCTCGATTAAAGCTGACAAGTTTTTGGTTTTGCTCCAGTCAATAATTGCCAAAACATCATTAATCATCGCTCTATCACCTACTAAAAGTTAGTAAAGATTTCAACTTCAATTTTCGATTACCCTTGATTAGCTTTAATTTATTTTTGATCGATCTAATTGGTAGATGAGTTATCGCAAAAACCCCACGTTTGAGGTATTGTAGCCAAATCGGATCGTAGAGTAAGCTGTGTAAGCTCAAGCCTACATAAGGTTTCCAGCGCAAATCATAAGACATTTTCATCTGAAAATCGGGCTTGTCTCCCGCAAAATCATCGGGAATACCAGCCAACTCATAACATTGCTCAAAAGATTCTGGCTTATTTTGATATTGATAGAGAAATTCAAAATCAATCACCTTTAAACCATGGTGGCGATCGTAAATTAGATTAGCTGGCTGAAAATCAATTAAAGCATAACCCTCATGGTAAAAGAATTGCAGGGTAGCTAATGCTTCTTGGGCAACTGAGAGGGGTAATAATTTACTCTGACGATTGCTAAACTGCAGTACGTCATCATAATAAGGATGAATTAAATAATTGGAGCCACTAGCAAGAACTTGGGGAATAGTCTTAAGGCAATCGCTATAAGTTTGACTAACAAAAGCCTCCCTCCGGAAATATTTTTCGCAGCCTGGTCTAAAAGTTTTTTTAACAGCTAATTTATTTTGATATTCAATGGCTTCTACCTTGGCTCGTCTACCAAATCTAGTTAATACCTTAGTTACTCGATAGTCTGTTTGAAAATTGTGATGCAACTGAGCAATTTTTTGTTTAATCTCTTCGCACCTTGCAGGCATAGCAATTTCTAAATAATTCCAAGCTTCTCGCTCGTTATCGCTAGAATGAACCGTATTACACTGTTGTTCTACGGGCAAAGTATGATTTACCTCATCTCTAATTTTATTTTTAACCGTGATGCGACTGTTAGAAAGGTGAGGCTGCTTCGCCAATTCTTTTTGGGTTGGTTTGAGAGGCATCAAATCCACTGCCACTATTACCATTGCTGGATCGCCTCCAGATTCAGACCACGGACCTTGACCCCAGTTACCACCCCGCACCTGATATTTAACTCGCTTGGCTGCTTCAGGAGTTAAAATTGTCGTGTCAATTAGATTAAAACCTTCTTTAATTAAAATATTACTAATCGTTGATTCTAGGTTTAAATCTAATGCCCTTTGACGGACAAAAAATACTGCTAGTCCTTCAATATCGGAGATATCTGGTAAACTCGAACTTTTGTCAGAAGATGAATCGATCCAGATCTCACTACTATCAAGACGAGCCAAAGTATCTTCAGAAGGTCGCCAGTCAATACTAGCTAAGAAACGATCCAAATCTTTAAGAGTAATCTCTACCTCAACACCTAGAGAACGAGCTAAATCCTGTAAAATTTGACTGTACTCGTGTTCTGGATTTTGTTCTTGAGAGATGTCCTCAATTACAGGAGGAATACCCGATTTTTGTCCTTTATGATAGATGGCATGATATGCCAGACTATAAAAGTGAATTTTAGGATTGGGTACGAAAAAAGTATCCTTAGTCTTAATTGCCCCTGCTAAAATTTGTTCCGCTAACTGAGGGGGGTAATATGCCATATTTTTGTAGGCAGTCCCAGGCAAACCAGTTGTGGTGTAAATATCACAAGGAACAATGCCAGGATGTTTTTTGATTAACGTTTCTACTTTTTCTAGATCTGCGTCCCCTACTAACATATCAATATCTTCCCCAGGCTCGATCGCGGGCAAGTCTTCAAACCAACGCAAGATGGCATAACTTACCCCCTGACGATTAAGGGTTGTAAAGAAATCTGTAATTCCTAACACAGGAGAGATATAGCGTCTGGCGTTCGGACGGATTCGTTTAAGGTTTTTAACTACCAATAAGGGTTGTTTGATACCCAACTCATCTACCAAACTGATTACCCCAATTACTTTGATCCGCCTAAAAATAACGTTTTTAATTAGTCCGATCAGACCTGAAGCTAAAGCAAATAAATCGGTAGGTGCATAGAATACATACTGGGTATGCTTGTATTCATTAAAAAACCACATTCTTTGTAGGTGCTGGGGTTCGCTAAGAATCAAGATATCTGCATTATTTTTTTTGATTCCCCAAGATCTATCTACCTCAATAATTAATGGATTGGAGGCGACTGTGCGATCAAAGTTTTGAGTTAACAATCCTAGATAGTTAGATGTGTTGGAGTTAAGACAACTACCAATAAATCTAACTTGAGCTGTACCAACTTCGATAATTCTCTGATACTGTTTAATTGGTTGTTTTAAGTTGGCATCGAACTTACCACTCAAAAGCAATGAAAAAACTTTTAAAATCCAGCTTAGCAGGATAGCATATACTGAATTGAACCATATTTTATTATTCATGTGACATCATTATCGATCCCAGTCAGCAAACGCTAAATAAGTATCTTCACTGTATTAAACATGGTATTAAACATTAAATAGTGAAGGCAGGAGAAAGAGATTAGGAGAATAGGGGTTAGTGATAATTTAACCTCTAATAATCTTACTTATTTATTTTGCTTTTTTTAGGTTGAGCTACTTACCTACCGTGAGCTCATTTCAAACTAGGCTATATTTTAGAAATAGAGTTTTTACAAGAAAATTTCAAACTTGTTGCATATTCCCAGTAGGTTATTTGAGGAATTAGCCTGATTCCTCAGATAGCCTTTAGATGATTAAAAATGTTAGAAGTTAGAGTTATTTGGCAAACTTTAGACTACAGATTTCGTCTTTTCTCTAACTGTTTTAAAGGGAACAGTTTCACTAATAAGTTCGGGTTCTAGCACGCTAAGAAAAAGCTGTTCGTGATCTTTGAGATCGCGATCATCAGCAAATTCTGCGTAATATCGCCTTAAACTACTTTTGCCCATATCTTGTAGCTTGCTTTGGTCGCTTAACAATTCAGTTAAAACGCGATCGCAATCTTCTGCATCTTGGAAATAAGCTGCACCCTCTCCCGCTACCCAGGAGTTGAAAGGATTGTCTTGAGCGAGAACAGGACTGCCAGCAGACATGGCTTCAACTAGAGATGGGTTGGTTCCACCAACCTGATGTCCGTGGAAATAGAGAGCAGTATAATATCGTAATGCTCCCACTACTTCTTGCTCGTAAATACCACCGACAAATTTTACTTCCTCACTGGCAGACTCTAAAACTTGCTGGTGATAAGCGTTCTCTTCTGGCTTATATTTTCCCAAAACCACTAAAGGCATATTTCTCGTTCTCTGAGAAAATGCTGATACGATTTCTAAAATTGAATTTTCTGGTTCTGGTCTAGCAATTACCAAGGCGTAGTTACCTGGTGTCAGGTTGTACTTTTCTAATAGAGTTCGGTCTGCTTGAGTGACAACTTGCGCGCTGTAAGGAATAACCGCAATTGGCTTAGGAGTTTTGACCTCATCACGCAGATATTTTTTAATATGAGGATGATCTGCAATTAGGTAGTTGCTAAACCAGACTGCACAACGTTCGTTGACATATAGCCAAGCTTTTTCTAAAGCATTCCACTTCTTTCTCCACCACTCCATTCCATCCATATTGGTCATGTTCATTCTGTTTTTGAGGCGATACAGAATAGAGAATACAGCGGTATTATAACCAAGGGTTAAAATCAAACCATCTTGTTTGACTGCATGAAGTGCTGCTTTTAAGTCGAATAAGATTGACCACAAAGAACTATCTTTGGGTACTGGAATATGTACTAAGTTAATTCCTTGCCACATACTATAGCTCAGTTTTTCTCCTTTACTTTGACAGTAAACTGTAACCCGCCAACCTCTTTTGGTTAGATATAGAGCTAAACGTTCGGCAAAAGTTTCAAAACCACCGTGACTGCCAGGAATTCCACGGGTGCCAAGAATTAATAGTTTGTGTTTTTTCATTTATGGGACTTTTAAATATTTTAGATAGTTTTTTAAGGTGAATACTTATTTAAGACTTCATCAATTTAGTTTCTATCGAATTATTAAGTTATTATGCCTATACATCTTGCTCTAAGTCAAGGTAAAAACTGGTGAAATTACTGAGATTGTCTACGCACAATTACAGAACTTTGAATTCTATATTTTGATGAATATGAATCGAAAGTATTGACTCAAAAATAGATCAACACCATATATGAGAGTCAGTTGGCAATTATCTCGATTGATGTTGCAATGAGATCGAGATTAGAAATAGCAACTTTTTATACTTTTTGATTTCAGGTTCGATGATAATAATTGATTATGTTTGTCTAAATCAGTAACTGGGAAAATCTTGTATTCAGAGGTTTATCTTGGGATTCGACCCTTTTGGGTCAAGATACAGTGTCTTTTTTATTGGAAATTCTTTGCCAATATTTACGAAATCATGAAAATGGATCTTGGTCAGTAAAATGAACTTTTAGATGAATCGGTAAAATTTTAGGTCAAGCAAAAATCAAAATCCAAGTAGAAATTTTCAAGTTATCTACTTGGGTTTTCTAAATTAATTTTAGAATTGTTCAAATCTTTTTTCTGTTGTGAAATATTCGCTTATTTTGCATTGTGTTACAGCGAATACTACAATAAGCGAACTAATTTAAACTCGAAGCTTTAAATCAAATTTAGTTAGTACATTATTAACAATTTAAATAACATCTAAATGTTAATTATGCAGATATAGCAGTCTTATATCATTCATAAAAATTGTTTTTAAATGAACTACCGAGGAAAGAGAAGAGAGAATTTTTCACCGACCATTTAGGATCGCTATAGTAATTACTCATGAGTCAGAAAGCTAATTGCGATGCTAGCTAAATGTTATCATTTCATCACAAAGTAAGTTGATAATTTATAGTAAAACAATATATAGCTCTCGTTTAACAAGCGTCGATAACCTATAACCTATAACCTATAACCCATTACCCATTACTTATTACTCATTACTCAAAACAACCAATCAATAAACAGGCTCAACCGAAAAGTATTGGGGTTACTTTTTTAAATACAGAAACACAAAATAAATACAACAATATTGCCTACTTCATTATAAAATCTTTATTATAGGAAAATTAACCTTAGATTATTAGAAGTTTAACATTGATGGTCTGGTTAAGCTCCAGTATTTAGATTAGTGCCTTTACATACCAAAAAATCGATGAAACATCGACCGCTAGTTAGTATTATTATTAACAACTACAATTACGATCGCTTTTTAGAAGATGCGATCTCCAGTGTTCTTGCCCAAACCTATTCAAACCTAGAGATCATTGTGGTTGATGATGGTTCAACAGATGACTCTATTGAAATTATTACAAGCTACAAAGATCGCCTAGCTGGAGGAAAGCATTCCATCAAGCCAATTTTCCAAGAAAATGGCGGTCAGGCATCTACATTTAATACAGGCTTTGCAGCTAGTGAAGGCGAAATTATTTGTTTTTTAGATTCGGACGATACCTTTGCTCCCGATAAAATAGCCAAAATTGTCGAAGTATTTTTAGGTGATGATGATCTTGGGTGGTGTTTTCACTCACTAATATTAGAAGATCACCAAACCAAAAAATTTTTAGGAGTTAATGCCGAAAAAGGAACTCGCAAGTGCGACTTCAGAAAGATGATGAAGCAGGGTAAATTACCATTTTTTGGCTCACCTACTTCTGGTTTGTGTTTTCGCCGCTCTGTTTTAGAACAAATACTACCGATGACCGAAAATCTCAGACGAGGAGCAGATCGTTATCTAGTCGCTTTAGCACCAGCTTTGAGTCCAGGTTATTATTTAGATGAAAGATTGGCAAGCCAAAAAATTCATGGCAATAATGGTAATACTTTTCAAGTAGGTGAAAAATTTGCCAAAAGACGAGCTTTTAAAGCATTGACCGTAGCCTACTTTATGAGAGCTAAATTACCTCAATTTCATCGCTTAAGCGATCGCATTTTCTCTAGAGGTCTAAGCCTGTATTGGCAAGCCGAGTTTCAACCTCCAGAACAAAAAGAATTGGTTGACCAATACTTATCCACTACTAATATATTCTCCAAAATTAGAATATATTTTATGGCTTTGTACCACAATCAACCTTGGAAGAAAGCCCAATCAGCGATCCCTCACGAACAAAAAGTTTCTAAAGCAAAGTTTTAAACCTTATCTTATAGAGCTTATACTATTGTAGTTTTCTTTTATTTAAATATCTAAATTTTTATTAGAGTTAAATTCAAAAATGACCTTAATCTTTATCGTAGGCAATAGTCGTAGTGGAACGACAATGATGAGTCGGATTGTCGCTCGACACACCCAAGTATTTTCGTTTCATGAGCTACATTTTTTTGGTGAACTATGGACGCCCGAGCAACAGCAGCAAACCATTAGTCTTGAAGAATCAGAACTACTAATGGCTAGGTTACTTTGCGTCCAGAGAGATGGTTATCTGACCCAAGGAGATCCTCAAGTATTTTTAGCCGAAGCGCAAAAAGTTGTTCAAAGTATTCCTCACCCACAGCTAACCCCAGCGATAGTATTCAAGTCTTTTTTACTTTATGAGGCTCAGCAAAATGACAAAATCATTCCTTGCGACCATACTCCTGGCAATGTTTTTTTTATTAATGAAATACTAAGCTTATATCCAGAAGCTAGAATTATTAATATGGTTAGAGATCCAAGAGATGTTCTATTATCGCAAAAAGGTAAATGGAAAAGACGTTTTCTCGGAGCAGCTAACATACCTTTAAGAGAGGCCATTCGTGCTAAGGCAAACTACCATCCCCTAACCATTAGTAAATTATGGAACTCTGCGGTTGATGCTGGTACTAGGTGTAGTAACCACGAACGAGTATACTCTCTAAAATTTGAAACTTTGCTACAAGAACCTGAAACAACGGTGCGAGAAATTTGCACTTTTTTGGGTTTATCTTTTGAACCAAAACTATTAGAAGTACCTCAGGTAGGTTCTTCTACAGCATCGGATCGACCAAGCAAAACAGGTATTGACTCTAGTAAAGCTGGAAATTGGCTCAAAGGAGGACTTAGTAAAACTGAAGTTTTTTTATGTCAGCAAATAACGAAAGAATATAGAGAGAAGTATAATTACGAATCGATCGCCGTTACGCCAAATTATCTTACCGTAATATATAGTATCGTATCTCTTCCATTTCAGTTGATGGTGGCTTTGCTGTTCAACCTCAAGAGGATGAGTCGTGTCGTTGATACAGTCAAAAGGCGTTTGGCGTAACTTTGTTGAGAATAATATAGGTCTTAATCCGTGAGTTTGATAGTTTTAAATGTTGGACAAAATTACTATATTCGAGGCGGTTCAGACCAATATCAATTCGCCCTAGCTCGGTTATTGAAGCATCACAATCATCAAGTAATTCCCTTTGCTAGCACCGACCCCAAAAATCGTGATACTCCTTGGTCAAAATATTTTCCCGAAAAAGTAAACTTTGACAGTCCTACTATTTCGGATCTGATTAAGTTTATTTATTCTCGACAGGCTGCAGATTCTATGAGGGTTTTGTGTAACGAGCAGCCAATCGATCTGGCTCATTTACACATCTATTATGGTCAGTTAACTAGTTCTATATTAACTCCTCTCAAGCAGGCAGGAATCCCCATCGTACAGACGTTGCACGAGTATAAGATTGTCTGTCCTGTATATTCTTTAATGTCCAACAATGAGCCTTGTCAGGCTTGTAATGGTTCTAATTTTTGGCAAGCAACCGTTAAACGCTGCAATCGAGGTTCGCTGGCGCGCTCTCTTTTGAGTACAATCGAATCTTATACTTCTCGGATTTTGGGTTCAGTAAGTAAAGTGGATCACTTTATTGCAGTTAGCGATTTCCAGAGAAATAAGCTGATTGAATTAGGTGTTCCTCAAGCCAAAATTACTACTGTGCATAATTTTATTGACTTATCTTATATTCCCCCCAGTTACGAAGTTGGTGAATATTTTCTCTTTTTTGGGAGACTAGAAAGATATAAAGGCATTTTTACTTTAATCGAGGCTGCATCAGCCTTGACAGATACGCCATTACTGATTGTGGGAGATGGTACAGACCGCGCTCTAGTTGAACAAACTATTACTGAACAAAATTTAGACCACATCAAGTTATTGGGTTTTAAAGAGGTACACGAGCTAGAGCAGCTAATTAAGGGTAGTATCTGCACCATAACTCCTTCTGAATGGTACGAAACTTTTGGCTTGAGCTTGATTGAGTCTTTTGCTCATGGCAAACCCGTAATTGCTAGCTGTATCGGGGGAATGACTGAAATTGTTACGGATGGAGTGGATGGCTATTTGATCGAGCCGGGAAATATGCAAGAATTGCGCTCGCGCATGGAATGGATGAGTCAAAATAAAGAGCAAGCATTACAAATGGGTATGCTTGGTAGAAAAAAAGTCGCCCAAAAATTCAATTCTGAACTTCATTATCAAAAGTTGATGAAGATATATCAGCAAGTATTATAAAAGTTACACAACATATTTTATTTTATTTTGGTATTAATCAATGTTATTGTTAGCTTGAATTTTACTTAAAAATTATAAGATTTTCCGAATAAGTTTAATACCTAAAATAATTATCATAATAAGTCAAGAATGAATTTAAAATATAGACTTACTAAAGTCTGGCATTCTAATACTCAAAAAGTAATGTCATTGACTGTTTTTGGCATGGTTTTGTCATTTGTCATGGATATTGCGATTGCCGCTAAATTGGGTACTAGTCAAACTGCAGACTCTTTGATCCTAGCTTTAACCCTGCCAATTATGTTAGACACTATTATCAGAGAAAGTACTAAATTCAGTTTAGTTCCGTTATTTATGGAACGCAAACTAAATTTAAACCGCAAACAATTTCAGTTTTTTATTAGTGGACTGTGTAACTTTGGCTTTTCAATTGGGATTGCTTTTACTATTCTCATTGAATTGTTAGCTCCAATTTTTATCCCGATACTTACTCCTAATTTATCTCTAGAAGGACAAGCACAAACTGTTTTTTTGTTACAAGTATGCGCTCCGCTGATAATTTTTGTTCCCAATATTACGGTTTTAAGCGTATTGTTAAATAGTCAAAAAAACTTTAGTACTGCTGCCCTACGTCATGCAGTGGAAAAAGGACTAATAGTATTTGCAATCTTGGTATACTGGCAGTCTCCAAATATCGGTTATATGATTGCTATTAGTCACGTTATCGGCTTTGCAATTTTCTTTCTGATGCTGTTTGTAGAGAACTATCGTAGTGGATTTAGATATCAGTATTTAGCTTGGCCCTCAAGCTCAGATATTAAGCAGTTAAGTGCTTTTGCCTCCTATCCTACTTTGGGCTTCGCCTTAAGACAGTCTTCGCGACTGGTAGAGCGTTTGTTAGCTTCGATGGCTGCTGTTGGCGGAGTAGCGGCTTATTACTATGCTCTACGGATATTTTCTTCGATTCAAACTGTAATTGGAGTCAGTCTTGCAACCACGAGTTTACCAGCCATGGCTGAACAAAACTTGGCTGGTAATCAAGAGCGTTTGACCAAGATAATTCGCAAAAATGTTTTAAATGCTTTAAAGCTAGTCATACCTCTAAGTTTGGTCATAGTCTTCTTCAATAAACCCATTATTACTCTGCTATACCAGCGTGGTGCTTTTGATGCTGCTGCTGTAGACCTTACTTCACAAGTTCTTTTCTGGTTGGGACTTGGACTAACATTTAGTTGTTGTCTTCCCTTACTACAGTCAGTATTTTATGCCCAGCAAAGATATCAATCAGTTTTTTACAATATGGTGTTACTGGTAATTGTTAACCTTAGTTTAGCTTGGTTATTATCTCAAACCATAGGCTTAATTGGTATTAGTATTGCTTTATCTATAGCGGCAGCAATAGGTGCTGGCAATGTAGTATTAATGTTACGTCGCTTAGGTATTTATGTAATACCTCAACTTAAGCGGTAATCTAGACAAAATCTACAGTACCATTACCCCTAACTACTCGACCAATTTGGGATACAGTAATCTCTCTAGCCCTAAACCAGGCTAGAGCATCATCAAGGCGATCGCCCGCAATAATTATGACAAAACCGATACCCATATTAAAGGTATTAAACATCCCTTGGCGATCGACGTTGCCTGCCGATGCTAACCAGTTAAAGATCGGTGGAACTGTCCAACTGTCTAACTTGACTTCTATAGACTGATTTGGGGCCAAACAACGAGGTAAATTTTCTGGCAAACCACCTCCTGTGATATGTGCCATGCTATGAACTTCTATATCCGTAGCTAAAAATTCTAAAATCGGCTTAACGTAGATTTGCGTTGGCGTAATTAATTCTGCACCCAAACTAGTACCTTCCAAGATATCGGGAGTATCAGACCAAGTATATTTACCTGTCTCAATAATTTTTCTGACTAAACTAAAGCCATTACTATGCACCCCTGCACTCTTTAATCCAATAGCAACATCTCCTGACTCAACTTTAGATCCATCGATGAGCTTGCTTTTTTCTACTACTCCTACGCAAAAACCAGCTAAATCATATTCTCCTAGTTGGTAAAAACCAGGCATTTCTGCAGTTTCTCCTCCCAAAAGAGCGCAACCACTCAAACGACATCCTTGGGCAATTCCTGCAACTACTTGAGCCAACTGTTGGGAGTTTAGTTTACCAGTGGCTAAATAATCTAAGAAAAATAATGGCTCTGCACCAGAAGTTAAAATATCGTTGACGCACATCGCTACTAAATCAATTCCTACTGTATCGTGGCGATTTAATTCTTGAGCAATTTTTAGCTTAGTGCCTACTCCATCGGTTCCAGAGACTAAAACAGGCTGTTGATAACCTGCAGGCATTTGAAAATAGCCTCCAAAACCGCCTAATCCTCCCAAGACTTCAGGTCTTTTGGTACTTTCAACATTGTCACGAATTTGATTAATAAAAGAACGTCCTGCTTCAACATCAACACCAGCGTCTTTATAGTCCATAAGTAGTATAAGTAATATCGTGCAAATGAAAATAAATACTAAATTTAGTTTGATTAATCTGAGTTATCAATCTGAGTCAGTTTGTTAATTTGTCAATCGCGATCGCCTAATTTGGATTTTGGTTAATGAGATATGACATAGTACAATTCTGTCTCAAGAAGAGTCAAGCAGATTTTTTGATTTATTTTTGTTCGATCTAATCTTATTATTTTTCTGGTAATTTGAGTCTTCTTAAAAAATAAATCTAATCTGACTCAAATAAAATTCGACCGTAATCTTAGCGATCCTTGCTAGATAAAAATAATAATTATCAAATTTTGTCAATCTTGTTTATCAAAACTTTAATTTGAATTTGAGTATTTATACAATTCTCGATTAACTTTGATCTATCTTAGGATTGATGCAAATAAAACAAATTTATAATAAACAACTTATTTTAAAATTAACCTTTTAATGATGATGATGATTAATTATTTAAAAACCAATAAATTTTCAGCTATCTTAACTTTGTTATGTGTCTTAAATTTGAGCTTATTCACCAACGTAGCACAGGCACAAGCAATTAATAAAAGTCTCAAATCCAAACTAAAAGTTTCTTCCTTAAAGGCTCAAGAGAATCTGGCTTTGGATTTACATCTAACTTTGTCTCGTAGTATTGCTCCAGAAACTCCATCAACAGAATTTGAATTACAAAATTCTTTAGCGCTATGGGAAATGAAGCAAACAATTCCCCTTCGTAATCAAACATTAATAGCCAATTCTTTTTCTGGTCGAGCTTCTTGGTATGGACCAGGTTTTCACGGTCGTCTGACTGCCAATGGTGAAAGATACAATCAAAATGCTTTAACCGCTGCTCATCCCAACTTGAAGTTTGGAACGAGGGTAAAAGTTACCAACCTCCGCAATGGTCGCTCTGTAATAGTTAGAATTAACGACCGCGGTCCCTATGTTAAAGGTAGAGTAATTGATGTTTCTGCAGCAGCAGCACGTACTCTTGGCATGATCAGGTCTGGAGTTGCACCAGTCAAGGTAACTATTTTGGGAAAGTAAACAAAGCAGAGGAAGCACTAATAATTGATAATTGATAATTGACGATTGATAATTAATTGATATTCATGGTGCTTCTTGTTAAAACAATATCGGAATTGCGCAAGCAAACAGCAACCTACCGCCAACAAGAGCGGCTAAAAATAGGATTAGTCCCCACGATGGGAGCTTTACATCGGGGACATTTGAGCTTAATCAAAAAAGCGATCGCCGATAACGATATTGTTATTGTAAGTATCTTTATCAATCCTCTCCAGTTTGCTCCTAGCGAAGATTTAGCAGATTATCCTCGTCAACTACAACAAGATTTAAAACTTTGTCAGCAGTTAGGAGTCAGTATTGTATTTGCGCCCAATGCCAAGGAGGTTAATAGTAATGGAGATACGGAGGCATTAAACAATACAACTACTGTCATTCCTCCCCAAACAATGACTAATAGACTTTGCGGTCAATATCGCCCTGGGCATTTTACTGGAGTGGCGACTATTGTCACCAAATTACTAAATATTGTTCAGCCCGATCGAGCTTATTTTGGACAGAAAGATGCTCAACAGTTAGCGATCGTCAATCGTCTAGTGACAGATCTTAATCTACCTGTAAAAATTATTTCTTGTCCTATTATTAGAGAAACATCTGGACTGGCTTTAAGTTCGCGCAACCAGTATTTAACTCCTATCGAAAAACAACAGGCAGCTAAGATTTTTCAGAGCTTACACCAAGCTAAAATTATCTTTAGTCGAGGAGAAAAAGATAGTCAAAAGTTAATTAATTTAGTTGAACGAGAATTAGAGCCAGTTGAAGCAGTTAAAATTCAATACGTTGAGCTAGTAGATCCTGTCGATCTTCAACCAATCGAACAAATTCAAACATCAGGATTACTAGCGATCGCAGCTTATGTTGGTTCAACTCGTCTCATTGATAATATAGTGTTAAAAAAACGTCAGCCAATTGTCGCTATTGATGGCCCTGCAGGGGCTGGCAAGTCTACCGTTACCCGTCGCGTTGCTCATCAGTTGGGTTTGTTATATCTAGATACGGGGGCGATGTATCGAGCAGTAACTTGGTTAGTTATGAAATCGAATATTTCGATTGATGATCACTCGGCGATCGCTAACTCCCTCGCCGATGTCAATATTAAGTTAACTTCTCCCAATGCAGTAGACTTGCCTACGGTAGTTCAGATAAACAACCAGGAAGTAACTACAGCCATTCGCACTCCAGAAGTGACCGCTAATGTATCAGCGATCGCAGCCCAGTCAGCAGTCAGAGCCAAATTAGTAGAAATGCAGCAGCAATGGGGCGAAGCAGGAGGCATTATTGCCGAAGGAAGAGATATCGGTACTAATGTTTTTCCTAACGCAGAGCTAAAAATATTTTTAACTGCTTCTGTGGCTGAAAGAGCTAAAAGACGCTGGCAAGATTTACAAAATCAGGGACGATATGATATTAAGCTTGAGCAGCTAGCTCAAGATATTCAACAACGAGATGAAACAGACAGTAGTCGAGCGATTGCACCGCTGAAAAAAGCTGATGATGCGATCAAGATAGTTACTGATAACTTAACTATCGAACAAGTAGTCGCCAAAATTGTTGAACGATATCAGCAAATTTAGCACTTATTCTTGGTTGTAGGAGCAATTACCCTAAACTTTTTTTCGGTCTTAAATCGCTCCTAATTATTACTTACGGGCTAATAACCTCGATCCATCATATTTAGTGTAACTTACTGCGCTCACAACACTTGCGCTCTCAACCAAGCTACAGGAAGGGATAAGGTTTTCTTGTATTTAGCGACAAAAGCTCTTTTAGTAAAGACATCATAATTATTAGCTTCAATTTCGTTGAGAATATCTTGATAGAGCATCAAAGACGCCCATACTGGCAAACGAGAATCGCGAATTAAATAGCGAATCCCTTTTTCTGCCTGTTTATAATATTCTCTGGCGCGTTTAATTTGAAACTTCATTATGCCTCGCCAGCGATCGTCGATTACCCCAGCAATCAAATCTGCTTCCGTATAGTCAAAGGCATGAAGATCGTCTAAAGGAAGATAAATGCGATCGCGCTGGAGATCTTCTCCCACGTCTCGCAAAATATTAGTTAGTTGCATTGCTAAACCTAAGGAGATCGCTTCTTTAGTAGGTACATAAATCGGTCGATCTTTTTCCCAGGGAACACCATTAACGTCTGCGCCAATTCCTAGAACAGCATTGGACATCAAGCCTACTGTACCCGCAACACGATAACAATAAAGTTCTAAATCTTCAAAGCTTTGATAGCGATTTTGACTCAAATCCATACGTTGCCCTGCAATCATATCCCGAAAAGGCTGGATGCTCATGGGATAGCGTTGCACTGTATCAACTAACGCAACGTCTGTATCGTCTAGAGGATTCCCAGTAAAAATAGATTCTAACTGCTGTTCCCATTCTATTAGAGTTTCTTTGGTGGTGTATTGAGCTTTTGCACCATCTACTAGTTCATCTGTCAGGCGACACCAAGCGTAGATTGCCCAAATTGCCTTGCTTTTTTCTTTCGGCATCAAAAGAGTACCGAAGTAAAAAGTTTTAGCGTATTCTGCCGTAATTTGACGACAGAGTTCGTAAGCCTCGTCTACTGAGACTAGATTTTTTTTCGTTTTTGATTTTGGTAATTGCAACATTCAGAAGCAAACGGGGGTACTGTCTTTTTTTAGGGCAGGATATAAGGCGATGTTTTCTTCGTGTTTGTTTCCAATAACTAACATAGTTTTTTTATTTAATCACCTATCAAAAACAAACAGCAGACAAGATATATTAAACACCAACGGCGGTCTTTTTTCGATCAACTTTATTACTAACTGGGTAATCTTGAGCGATCGCTTGTGCTGCTAGTTTACCAGAAAGTACTGCGCCTTCCATACTTCCTAAATATTCTTGCTTAGTATAACTGCCTGCGAGGTAAAAATTATCAACAGGAGTTTTTTGAGTTGGTTTTACCGACTGAGTACCTGCTACGGCACGATAAACCGAACGAGGAGTTTTAACTACTTTAGACTTGAGCAGCGTTGCTTGGTTATCACCATCAAAGTGCTGAGGAAACAGCCTTTTCAGTTCTTCCATTGTGGCTTCAATGATCTCTTCATCAGATTTAGCAATCCAGTCTTTTGCAGGGGCAAGAACTAGCTCTAACATTGATTTATTAGGATCGGCATATTCTTTACAGGTGTTGCTCATATCCGCATAGACACTGAGTAAAGGCGATCGCGAAAACAGTAAATGGTCGATTTCAGTGATCTTGCGATCAAACCAAAGATGAAGGTTGATTACTTCTACGCCTTCTAATTTGGACATTTCTTTGAAGAAAGGTTTTTCTTGCCAAGGTTTGGGTAACATAAGCTTGAGGGCATCTACAGACATTGCCGAAACATAAGCATCTGCTTTCAGCACCTCGTCTTCCGCACCGTTTAAACCTTTAAGCAAAAAGCCATTTATTTCCCCATTCTCATCGGTCATAATTTTTTTGAGGGGAGCATTTAATTTCACTTGACCACCTCTTTCGGTGATATAGTCAACCATTGGCTGACATAATCTTTCAGTAGGCGAACCATCTAGGAAAGCTACCTTTGAACCATAACGCTCCTTCAAAAAGCGATTAATCGCAGTTAAAGGAATCGTTGCTGAAACATCTTCGGGGTTAATAAAAGTCAAAGCTTTAGAAGCTGCAATAAAAATATCGCTATTAACTCGCTCGTCAATTCCTTGCTGTTCTAACCAGGCAAGTAGATCGTATTGATCCATATTCTCCACATACTTCTGTCCTCGTACGATGGCAGGTAACAAGCCAATCGCAAACTTAAACTTTTGCGTCCAAGTCAACATATCGTTGTTGCGGATAATCGAGACAATGACGTTAAAAGGTGCGGGAATATTAGGCACATCAAAACGAGAATACGTTCCTGGTTTCTCTGGCTGATTGAAGATCAGGGTGTGTTCCTTCCACTGCAATCGATCTTCAATACCTAATTCCTTAAATAATTGAATCATGTTGGGATATGCGCCAAAAAAGACGTGTAGACCCGTTTCGTACCAGTCTCCGTCTTCATCTTTCCAGGCAGCAACCAAACCACCTAACACATCCCTACGTTCCAAGACGATGGGTTCGTGCCCCGCATCGACTAAATACTTTGCACAGGCTAATCCTGCTAATCCTGCTCCGGCGATCGCAACTCGCATTTAATATACTAATCTCAAATAACGGTTTGTATTTTGAGTCACTATACTTGGCGACTCAATTTGATTATTATACTTTGCATTTCGTTACATTTCCCATTATTCTCAGGCGATTAATAAATGGCGATCGCTTTCAGGAATCAAAAATATTTCTCCTGCAGTATTCATATCTAAATAATTTCTCTTCGTTCATTCAAATAAAATTGCAATTGTGTAGGATCGCCTTCGGCTCATCGCCATTGTGAATTATTACTCATACCAAATAAATTCTACCTGCTCAATAATCGATTTAGCTTCCTTCAATTCTTGTTCGTCAAGGGTTACAGTAACGTGACCTAATTTTCTGCCAGGATGAGAAGTTTTACCGTACCAATGAACGAAAGAGTTGGGAATTTCCAAAATGCGATCGCGTTTCTTTTGATAATCCGAATCAGATTCTTCAAAACCCAATAAATTAACCATTAAAGCACCAGCAGATTTTAATGCTGTCGAGCCTAAGGGCATCGTCGTAACTGCCTGTAGTTGCATGGCGAATTGGGAAGTTTGGCAGCCATCGAGGGTATAGTGTCCCGAATTATGAGTGCGGGGGGCAATCTCATTGACTAAGACTCGATTATCTTTAGTTAAGAAGAATTCGATCCCAAAGACACCAACTACATTTAATTTTTCTAAAATGGTACGGGCGATCGCCTTTACTGATTCTGCTACTTCATTACTAACCTTTGCAGGAGTAATAGTCCAATGACATACCTGATTTTTTTGATAGGTTTCTGTCACGGGATAGATAGCAATATCTCCTAATTCATTTCGCGCTGCAATAATTCCTAACTCTCTTTCAAAGGGAATAAATTCTTCAATTAATAATTCCTGTATGGGAACATTTGCAGCTAGCTTTTTTAAATCCTCAGCATTTTTAACCATAAAAGTTCCTTGTCCGTCGTAACCATGGCGACGAGCTTTTAAGACAACGGGAAAACCGTAATCTACCGTCGCTTGTTCCATGGAAGACCAAAGACTAAACTTTGGTACTGCAATGCTAATTTCTTGAAGGAAACTACGCTGATGGTATTTATCCAGCAAGGGTGTCAGAGAATCTAAGCTAGGGTAAAAACATATTCCTTTAGGTGCTAGTTTTTGTAATGCCTCTAGATCGATAAATTCATTTTCAAAAGTGATGACATCACATTTTTGAGCTAATTTAGCTGTAGCTTGAGCATCATCAACGTCGCTATAAATTACCTCATGCGATCGCTTTACAGCTGGGTCATCTTGGTTGGGAGTTTGTACGATTAGCTGAATATTCAACTTGGGGGCTTCTGCTGCCATCATCCAAGCTAGTTGACCGCCACCAATTACCCCAACCCTTTTGCCTTCCATGAGTACCTCTAGCTGTTTGATTCACAATTAACTAGTTTACTCGTTTGTAGTTGAGCGAATAAATTACCTCAGAAATTTTAGAATTGCGATCGCACCTGATTGAGAAAGTTTGTTACAACCCGCCAAGGCTCAAGCTTCTCATTAATAAAGTTTCTGTAATATTTGTTAACTTATCTTAAACATCGTCTAAAATCCATTCTGAACTTCGTTCGCCCAGGTCTAATTGAATGCTAACAGCTTTCCCTAACCTGGGACGTTGGCGAGTTTTCTCAATAAAAGACTGCAGTTGCTCGACACCATTCCAAGCATTAAGATAATTGGCGATCGCGTTTAAATTTTCCGCATATTCCTGGGAAGACAAGGGAAACGAAGCCTGTTCAAGATATTTCCACATTACCTGAACAAAAATTTTGCCTCGAACTTTTCTAAGTTGTACATCGTAGGAACAGCCCCACTTTTCTAGCAAAAGCTGGTGTAATTGTTCGCCTGTAATCATATTTTTATTTAAAAAGAAACTAACTCACAGTGGAATGGATACTCAATCTCTGTAATAATTTAATACATTGGTTCATATTGCATTTAATGTAAAGTTAATATTGGCTTTGCCCAATAGCTTGCAGGCAACAATCGCGATCTTTGACTTTATTCATTTTTTGCAACTGTTAACTTTAACAAGACGGAGAACTTCGTAAACTCTTTTAAATAAAAGGTTTTAGACATCTCCTAGTCATCATTCTACGTTTACAAAAAATACAATTTATCTATAGTTATGGCTCAAGTTTCTGGTAACGTACCCAACAACGAGGACAATTACGTCCCCGATATGGGGCGCAGACAATTCATGAATTTGCTTACCTTTGGCTCAATCACAGGGGTAGCTTTGGGTGCTTTATATCCAGTAGTAAAATATTTTATTCCTAATACTGGTGGTGGTGCTGGTGGCGGTGTAACTGCCAAAGACGCACTCGGTAACGATATTGTTGTTAGCGAATTTATTGCTTCTCATCAACCAGGAGATCGCACTTTGGCTCAAGGTCTTAAAGGCGATCCTACTTATGTGGTAGTAGAAGGGGATTCTACTCTACGTAACTACGGTATCAATGCCGTATGTACTCACTTAGGTTGCGTAGTTCCTTGGAATACCAGTGAAAACAAATTTATGTGTCCTTGTCATGGCTCTCAATATGATGAGACTGGCAAGGTAGTAAGAGGTCCGGCACCTCTGTCTTTAGCATTGGCTAATGCTGAAGTGAAAGACGACAAATTAATCTTTAGTGAGTGGACTGAAACTGATTTCCGTACTGGCAAAAAGCCTTACTGGACATAAGTTCAGGGATGAAAGATGAAGGATCAAGAAAAAACTATCCTTGAAATTTATGCACTAAGTCTTTCTATCCATAGCAAATATTATTCATCAGTATTAATTTTTTTGAGATTGTTGACCAAACAAATGAGAACATTGAAACCATTGGCATTACTAAAATCTGCCAAGGCCATAGTTACTAAATCTGCAGTAGTGGCGATCGCAACTGTAGCTATCTTCTTTGCTAGTGATCTAGTAGTAACTCAGTCTGCTGCAGCCTATCCTTTTTGGGCGCAACAAACTGCTCCTGAAACTCCTAGAGAAGCTACAGGTAGAATTGTCTGTGCTAACTGTCACTTAGCAGAAAAAAAAGCAGAAGTTGAGATTCCTCAATCCGTACTACCCGACACTGTATTTGAAGCAGTAGTCAAAATTCCTTATGATTTAGAAAGTCAACAGGTGCTTGGAGATGGTTCTAAAGGCGGTTTAAACGTCGGTGCAGTATTGATGCTACCTGACGGATTTAAGATTGCTCCTGAAGACCGTATTCCTGAAGAGATGAAGGAAGAAGTTGGCGGTGTATACTTCCAAGAATATAAAGAAGGTGACGACAACGTCATTATTGTTGGACCTTTACCTGGTGACCAATACCAAGAAATTACTTTCCCCGTACTTTCTCCCAATCCTAAAACTGATAAAAACATCAACTTTGGTAAGTATGCAGTTCACTTAGGTGCAAATAGAGGACGCGGACAAATATATCCTACTGGACTACCTAGTAATAATAATCAAGTCAAAGCTTCGGCTGCTGGTACAATTGCAGCGATCGCTCCTCAAGAGGATGGTGGTTATGCAGTAACAATTAACAGTGCTGATGGTAATGTTACTGATACTATTCCCGCAGGGCCAGAATTAATGGTTACCGAAGGACAACAAATCGCTGCTGGAGAAGCCTTAACTAACAACCCCAACGTTGGTGGTTTTGGTCAAATGGATACTGAAGTAGTACTACAAAGCCCTGCTCGTATTGGCGGTTTGATGGCTTTTGCTGGTGGCATTATGATTTGCCAAATTTTATTAGTGATTAAGAAGAAACAAGTAGAAAGAGTTCAAGCAGCAGAAATGAATTTCTAATTTATTTATTTGCAGTTAAAATTAAATAATTCATTAAGGCAGGTTTTATTACCTGTCTTTTTCTATTTTTGAAATCGGTAACGGGCGAAAAATTTTTTATTTTTAGGTATTGACTGGCGATCGCTAGTTTTGTTATAATTTTTTTTATAATGGGAGTGGTTTGACCAAAATTTGAGTGCAACTATTTCCATTATGAAGATTCTTTTTTGATTTAAACACATTTAGCGATCGCTAGTCAAGATTTTAGGCGATTTTTCCGTCGCTATTTTAAAAAAAATTGATTGATTATTTTAGCAACGGATAACGTTTTTGTAGGGGTAAACAGCCATTTACCCCTACAGAATGTGTCGTCTTTTATCTAATCGAACAACTATTAGTTATCGCGATCGTTTTTAGAATCTCTATCTAATAGATCTTCTAAGAATTGAAATGAGATGTCTTCTGCCTCTTCAGTTTCAGATGATTCTACTATTGTATCTTCACTGTATGTAGATTCAGAAACACTTTCGTTAGTATTTAGGCTATCCAACCATCCACTAATGTCTTCAGAATTTCGACTGGATATATCTAAGTTATCTAACCAAATAGAAATATCATCCATATCATCTGATTGATCGTCACTGTCGCTAGATATATCAGAAATTTTAGCTGGATCAATATTTGATAAGTCAGAAGTAAAACCGCCTTTAGATTCTACAAAACCTATACTGTCGATATCAATATCTTCCCGATCCGTAGTTACATCAACATCGTCAAAAGTGATTTCATCTAGATTGATGTCGCTGAACTTGTTAGTCTCATCTAAAGTTATTTCCGCCAAATTAGTGTTTGCTGAATCATCAACATCGTCAAAAGTGATTTCATCTAGACTAATATCGCCGAACTTGTCAGTCTCGTCTAAAGTTATTTCATCTAGATTAGCGTTTGCTGAATCATCAACATCGTCAAAAGTGATTTCATCTAGACTAATATCGTTAGAATTGTCAGTCTCATCTAAAGTTATTTCATCTAGATTAGCGTTTGCTGAATCATCAACATCATCAAAAGTGATTTCATCTAGACTAATATCGTTAGAATTGTCAGTCTCATCTAAAGTTATTTCATCTAGATTAAAATCTAAATCGTCAGATATAATTTCAGCATCAGCAATAACATTATCAGCCAAACGCTCGCTATTAGATAATTCTGTTGGCTGATCAACCTCAATTTCGAGGTTATCATCAGGAGTATCGATTACATCAGAACTATTAACTTGTTGATCCGCTTCGTCATCCTTAGGCTGCTCATCATCGCGATCGCGATTAGTAAATAAACCAGAGGTTGCTGCGGCTGCGCCTCCAATTGCGGCTGCCCCCCCTGCTACTACGCCTCCTGCAGAGTTAGATATACCGTCTAAGAATCCTGTTCTTTCTTGATCAACTGTATCTGCTGTCGATAAATCCGAATCGACTTGATCTACCCTTAGACCATAAATATTAGTATCTAAATCTGTATCTTGAGACAATTCAGGAGTATCGATTACATCAGAATTATTAACTTGTTGATCTGCTTCGTCATCCTTAGGCTGCTCATCATCGCGATCGCGATTAGTAAATAAACCAGAGGTTGCTGCGGCTGCGCCTCCAATTGCGGCTGCACCCCCTGCGACTGCGCCTCCTGCAGAGTTGGATATACCATCTAAGAATCCTGTTCTTTCTTGATCGACTGGATCTACATCGAGAGTTTCAATTCCTTGTGAGGTTACACCATCAGTAGATTGGTCGATTAAACCATCAATATTACTATCTAAATTAGTCTCTAGTTCAGGAGTTGTAATATCAGGATTTTCAACAGTACTTTCTAAATCTAAATTTTGAGATGATCCTGAAACTATTTCTTCATCAAGAACAAAATCACCGTTAAATTCTCGAGATACTTGAGTTTCGCTAGATCCTGTAATAATTTCATCTAGACCAGTATCTAGATCGTCATCAGTTTGTAGCTTGGTAGTTTGCTCGGAAACACTACCATCTTGCAAGTTAGTTGGACTCTCGCTTTCAAAGGTAGAGCTTTCTAGATCTACTTCGGTGGTTTGGCTTGAGTCTGCTTCCTCTCGATCTAAAAATTCTGAAGCTAGAGCCGCACCACCCATTGCTGCTGTACCCCCTGCTATTACATCCCCTGCAGAGTTAGATCTACCATCTAATAATCCTGAGCTATTTTTATCAAAATCTTCGACTATATCTATATCTATATCGTCTTGTATTCTTGTAGATTGATCAGTAGTTTGTAATTGAGTATCTGAACCAGTAAATTCGCTAACTGGATTAGAAGGTATCTCAACTGCAGGAGTATTGACTTCTGCATCAGACAAATCTAGATCCATATCTGTGCCTTCTAACTCAACATCATTTCTGATGCTCTTTTTATTTCTAATTACATTAGATGCTGCTGCTGCACCTCCTGTAGCAATAGCTGCAGCACCCAAACCTGAGGCTTTGTTTACAGTACCGCTGGTAACCCTACCAACATTTTCGGTTACCCCTGCCCCTGTTCCTACTGCAGATAGATTTCCACCATCAGGTCTAACAGAAACACCTATGTTACCATCAGGGGAATCGATGTTTCCAACATTGTCAATTGCAGGTTCGCGATCGCTTTTCTTTCCTCTTCCTAAACCAGATAATGCGATCGCACCTATGATCGGAATTCCTAATATTAGAGGAAGCCACCACCACCATTTACCCTTTTTTTCTGTAGCTACTGCCTCATCTACTTCAGTTTGGTTGGAAACTACTGTTTCAGCAGTTTCATCACCATCGATGGCATTTGAGTCAATATTGGTGTCTTCTGGATTCACCACTCCATTGAGTTCCCCACTACCGTTGAGTTCGGGGTTTGCTTCTCCACTACCATTAAGTTCGGGATTTACTTCTCCACTACCATTGAGTTCGGAATTTATTTCCCCACTACCATTGAGTTCGGAATTTATTTCCCCACTACCATTGAGTTCAGAATTTGCTTCCCCACTACCATTAAGTTCGGAATTTACTTCGCCTTCTGCTACTACTAAATCTGGATCTACATCACCTTCGACTACTGCATCTGGATCTACATCTGGATTTACATCACCTTCGACTACTACATCTGGATTTACATCACCTTCGACTACTGCATCTGGATCTACATCACCTTCGACTACTGCATCTGGATCTGCATCTGGATTTACATCACCTTCGACTACTGCATCTGGATTTACATCACCTTCGACTACTGCATCTGGATCTACATCTGGATTTACATCACCTTCGACTACTACATCTGGATCTACATCACCTTCGACTACTGCATCTGGATCTACATCTGGATCTACATCACCTTCGACTACTGCATCTGGATCTACATCTGGATCTACATCACCTTCGACTACTGCATCAGAATTAGGTTGAACAACTTCACCTGTTCCATCTACGGTTGTTTCGGGTAAATCTACTGTCCCTGTAGGAGCATCTGCTGGTTTATTACCTAATTTAGTGGCGATCGCTGCTGCTGCTGCAGTAGAAGTAGAACCTACTCTATTAGCTACAACCTCTTCTCCTGCTTCTGTAGTCGCAAAACCCAAAAATGCTTCTGTTACTTCCTTAGGAGCCCCCTGATACACCAAATAGAATGGCTGGGAGAAAGGATACCTAGGATCGTCAGGCTGTGTCTGGTGCATGGTAACGATTTTGACATCATCTCTGTCAATTACATCATTAGCTACTGCATAACCAATACCGTTAGTTCCCAACTGGGAAATCATTTCTTCTGTACTATCCCTGTCTAATTTAATTGTATTAGAACCAGTAGTAAATTCACTCTCTTGGAAAACTGGATAGTTGGGAAAAGCTTGTCTAGTATCGTTAGTATCTGGAGCGTCTACTAGAGTAATTTGACCTGGATTACCACCAATTTCTGACCAGTCAGTAATTTCTCCACGAAATATCTGAGCAAACTGAGAAATTGTCAGATTGCCATCATAAGAATTATCTTTATTAACAATAATCGCAATTTTTTCTCGACTAACGGGTACTGCAATAAACCCCTGTTGTTTTTCTTCTGCAGTTAGATTGCGACCTATTCCTGCTATGTCAGCTTGTCCTTCTGCTAAGGCGTTGAGAGCTTCTTGCGAACTCTGGATTTCTAAATTGACTTCTGCTTGAGGATATTTTTCTATAAAACTTTCTTGTAAACTTCGATCAATGCTGCTTGTACTGTCAGATGTTATTATCGTTAGTTGCGATTTTTCTGATAATTTTTCAGGAACAGTAAAAGTTGTAGGGGCTACATCAGCTTGAGCTAATAAAAAAGCTTTAGCTGGTTTTGATACTCCAACTAAAGCTAATAATATTGCTAATGTAACTACAGAATTATGTTGTTTATGTAACATTTTAGGTTTTAATTTTATCTGTTTATTTGGCGATTAATTATATAAGGCAAAAAGCATATAAGGCAAAAAGCCGAGATATAGATTTGGGTTAGGTTATTTTAAGTATTTTCGATCCGTGTAAATACTGACTTATATCGAAGTTCACATATATTATCAAAAACCTTAAATTATTTCTATATAAACTTACTTGAGAAGCGCTATCTTAGGCATAAGTTTGTATAGCCGACAATTAACCGACAACTAATTGTTAAATATTGATACAAAGTCAATCAGACTTTGAATCTACATTTTGCCAAAGTATGCTTTAGAATCAAATATCTGTCGCTAAAAAACACCTAATAAACTTAGATTAAAATAAGATATTAGATGTTTTGATTTGTTAAAATTGTTAACTAATGTTACGCAACACTAAAACAAACTAATGCTGTAATAACTTGTTAGATTTAGAGAATAAACCTTTACTCTTTGACTTTTACCCTGTCTATACCAACAGTAGTAGAAACCATCGCTGCCATCAATTGTTCTGAAGATACTGCAAAAGGCAATCTATGAATATCGGATGTGGGCTGAGTCGCAATCTTTGCGCAAGAGCCTAGTTGAGCTAAGGTAATTTTCTCTAAACCCAAAGCTTCTAAAGTAGTGGGTAAACCAATTTCACCATAAAATTTTAGTAGCTGTTTTCTGGCTGATGTTGCTAGTTTGTTGTCTTGAACCATTTCTTCTAAACGCAACTGTACCAAAATCCCATAAGCCACTTTCTCGCCGTGCAATACATCATGGGCTTCTAATAAGTGGGTAAGACCATTGTGAACTGCATGAGCAGCCACAGTCCGACAGTCTGCCCCTCCAATTCCACCGATCACCCCCGCCAGTAATACAGTCGCATCCACAACTTGCCGCCACTCGTCACTATCTGGCTTATTGAGAGCGATCGCTGATTTTTGAAATAAAATATCACGCAAAATACGAGCTTGTTGTACCGCAGAAACTAATAAAGTAGCTGTTGAGTCACCACTACTAACAGAAGCCTCATACCATTTGGCGATCGCATCACCAATACCCGCAACTAAAGTTCTTTCGGGTGCAGTACGTACCAAACCATAGTCTAAAATTAGCAGATCGGGACAACGAGCTAAAGTAACATCATATTGAAATGCTCCTACTTCTGAATAAACATTAGATAAAGCCGTCCATCCCGCACAGGTAGCACCAGAAGTAGGAATTGTTATCGTCGGCAAGTTACATTGATGGGCAATTAGTTTGGCAGTATCTAAAGCCTTACCACCACCTACACCAATGATCAGATCTGCCTGATGTTCTTGTACCAAAGTCTTTAATCTGGCTAAAGAGGATTCGGCACAGTCTGGGCTATAGCTAACATACTGGCTGGATAACTGTTCGCTGTCTAAAATAGGTTTTAGTTTAGGCTCAATTACGCCTACAGTCTTATTTCCGCCAATTATTAGGGGGCGAATGCCTAATCCCGCAATATCTTTGCCTGAATTTACCAGACAGTTGTCTCCTCGTAATACTTTTGCAGGAGCAATCGATAAAGGAGTGTAACTAGTATTTTTTTTAGTAGATGTAGGTGTAGTAGCTTTCTTGCTCATGCTGAAAATAACTTAAATACTCTTGCTAATTTAGCTGCTTACTGAGGTAGTTAACTTGTTAATATTCTGCTCAAATACTTCGATCTTAACTTCTTTATCTCCTTGAGAAACAAACTTTCTTCGGGCTTTTCCCAAAAATAAAGGTTCAGAAACACCTGTTTGAGGATGTAATACAGTTCTTAACTTGATCGTAAATTGATTGTTGCCACCAGTGCCAGTTCTACCATAAGAATATAAATCTTCTGCTGCCTGTCGCAAGGTCGGTTCAATGGCGGATTTCTCTATATTGGGTGGGACTGCTACTACCGCTTGATTTGCGCCGTTATCATAAATAAGGGTATAACGCATCGACCCAGGAATCTCTTGATGGGGAAAAAAGCTTAAACCTAAAGCAAACATGCCGATGGTGAGTACCGTCATAAAACTAGTCACTCCCACTAAGCGAAATCGAAAACTCCATCCTGCTACAAAAGAAACAATTGCCACAACTAAACAGGCAAGAGTGACATACCCAAGCCATTTACTGTACAAAAAAAGATCGCTATTAAAATCCATAAGTTGCTGCCAAATTTTACCTAAAAAATAGGTATCGGCAGTTTGAGCTACACGATACCTATTTTTACTGAATCATATCAGTTGTCTTGATCCATTACCTAAAATCTAAATAATAGATTCTTGGGCAACCAGAATTGAAGCGAGTGAGATTATTCTGCTTCGGTTTCTGTAGCAGGAGCTTCATTACCTAAATTATCGATCGCATTACCCGTATCATCTAAACCTTGGTTGACAGTATCTTTTACTGTATTACCAGCATCTTGGGCACCTTTTTCTAAGTTTTTAGCACCATCTTCTATGGCGCTACCAGCATTTTGGGCGCCTTTTTGTAGACCTTTAACACCGTCTTCGACTACGTTACCAGCATCTTGGGCACCTTGTTCAATTCCTTCAACTCCTTCTTGCGCTGCACCATCTACAGCATCAGGGGATTCAATTGTTTGATCGGCACAAGCTCCAAAAAATAAAGATAAAGCTACGAAAGCAGGAACAGCTATAGTTTTGATATTCATTATTAACAATACAAAAAATTTAATTAGACTACTAAGTGATACTCGATAATTTGTTTAGAGTCAAACTCGCGGAGTCGCTCGTCAAAGGAACTCTAAACTCTTTTCGATGAGCTTATAAAGTTAACTTTATGTAACCAAGATTGGTTACAGATAACAGATTTATAATTTACTCACTAAATAGGTAAATTTTGGTTAATAGTATAGTTAATGTTCTTTCTCTAGCTTTTTTCTACCCTCTTCCTACTTCGGCAAAAATCTTCTCCAAGATTTCCCCAGCTCCAAGATCCCGTAGTTTACCTGCCAAGTCTTTCCCTAACTGTTCTGCATTCTGTTTCTTGCCACTAACGGTATCCTTAAGTAGTTGCTGACCATCAAGGCTAGCTACCATTCCGACAACTGTTAAATTATCGCCTTCGATGGTGGTGTTAACTCCGATGGGTACTTGACAACCACCTTCTAGCTCGCGCAAGAAAGATCTTTCTGCTAAAGTGCGATCGCGACTATCTTCATCTTCTAAGGCTTTAATTATCTTAAGAATTTCTTCATCTCCCTCGCGACATTCAATGCCTAAGGCTCCTTGTCCAACAGCATGAAGTGAAACATCTGAGGAAATTATTTCGTGAATGCGATCGCTCATATCTAGTCTTTGCAAACCAGCTACCGCTAAGATAATGCCATCATATTCTCCTGCATCCAACTTCGCCAAACGAGTATTGACGTTACCACGAATATCTTTAAATTCTAAATGGGGATAGTGGTGGCGTAGCTGCGCCAGACGTCTTAAGGAAGATGTACCAATAATTGAGCCTTCTTCAAAGGTGGCTAATTTTTTATCCTGGTGTTTGGCATTAACTACCAAAGCATCGGCAGGATCGACTCTTTTAGAAACGCAACCCAACATCAAACCTTCAGGAAGATTAGTCGGTAAATCTTTTAGGGAATGTACGGCAAAATCGGTAGTGTTGTTGAGCATTCCTACTTCTAGCTCTTTGGTAAATAAGCCTTTGTCGCCAATTTTAGCCAGAGGAACATCAAGAATTTTATCTCCTTGAGTACTCATTTTTTCGACTTCAAACTCAATATTGGGAAAATGCTTCTCTAATTCTGCTTTTACCCAATAGGTTTGTACCAAAGCTAGTTGGCTTTTGCGAGTACCAATCCGTACAGTACGTTTATCTGTTTCGACGCTGGATGTCATAGGAACTATCTTAAAAAAATCTAATAAATCAACGGATGTCTGAAATACCGCAGGAAACCTACGGCATCGCGTTCTTCCCGATCTAGGGTATCGCAGTTTTTGAAACCTATATAGTTAATTTTTTTGACGTATACAATACAGTATTTTTTAGGTAATTGAGATGGATTTGTTATAAAGAAGAAACATAAAAGATCCTTTTAAGAATTAATTGTCATGAAATATCAAAGATGTCGACCTGAAAAGCGTATTTATCGAAATCTAGCTTTAGGAATTATGACTTTTTTAGTATTTGCTACAGTTTTACCCTTTACCATTTGACCCAACAACAATTAGAAATTAACTGATAATAAAGGCAATAATAAAGTAAAAAAATAATAAACCAAAGGAGCCGTAAAGACATAGCTGTCAGTACGATCAAGAATCCCCCCATGTCCTGGGATCAATTGTCCCGAATCTTTAACCCCTGCATCTCGCTTCATCATCGACTCAGTAAGATCTCCGAGTAAACTAGTAATACCAATGAGAGTTCCCAACATAACTCCGCTAGCTTGCCATAGAGGAAAATCAAAATACCAAGCACCCAATTCTGCCACGATCAAACTACCAACAACACCAAACACAGCACCTTCAACGGTTTTCTTGGGACTAATTGCCGACAGCTTGGTGCGACCAAAGCTTTTGCCCATAGTATATGCACCAATATCTGCTGCCCAAATACAAGCCATTACTAAAAAAGTTAAAGTAAGAGCAGTAGGAAATTGATTGGGATTGAGCCAAGAGTCTGGCCAATAGCCATCGAGGGGTAGATTGCTAAAGTTATTATTGTTGGGCAAGCTAACGCGCAAACGTACCCAAAATGTAGGAAGATATCCCGTGTAAAATAAACCGAGAATAGAGCTAGAAATATCGGCAATGGTAGCCATCTTGGGCTGAAACAACAAATAAAAGCAAATAATAGTTCCGCCCAAACAAAACATTGCATCAGTGATATTGGGGGCTAAAGTAGAAGTGAGCAATAATACTTGCGAGACAACTAAAGTAGTTTTACCTGCGGGTTCAACTCCTTTGGCACGGACTAAGCGGAAGTATTCTAACTGCGCCAAGACAATTACAATACCAATTCCAAGGGTGAAATACCAGCCTCCAAGAATAATTAATCCTAGAGCTATGGCGATCGCTATTACGGCACTAAATATACGAGACAAGGGCTTCATGCGTTGCTGTTGCAAACGCTATTTTATGGTAAAAATTTAAGTTTAAGACAACCTTATGAAAGGTTAACAAATTCCTGGGTGAAGTCCTAATCTTTATTCGTAAAATAACACCATAAGTTAAAATTTGCTTGAGAGCTCTATAGTTTTTCACCACTAAGAATAAACATGGGATTGACCGCAGCAAATGTCTGATGAATTCCTCTTGTTTCCAAACGATTGACGGCAGATTGTACTACTTCTATATTGCGAGCTTGCAGTTGGGATAGACCTTCCGAGATGATATATAAATTTTCTAGGCTATTGACTGTAGCTACAATCAGTCCTTCTGGCTGGAGATATTTCCAGCTTTGTTTAAGTATATCTTTAATTGGTTTACCCCCTTCAATACAAACTAAATCTGGTTGGGGTTGTATCTCCCCAAGACATGCTGGCGCACTACCTTGAATTACTCGAACATTTTCTACCCCAAAGCGATCGCAATTACGCTGGATTAAACCTGCAACCTCCTCATCTCTTTCGATCGCAATTATTTGTCCCTGGGGGCAGAGTAAACCCATTTCTACAGGAATTGTTCCTGTCCCCGCACCGATATCCCACAGTACTGCCTCTGGCTTCATCCTCAAAGAAGAAACAATTAGCATTCGTACTTCTCTTTTACTTAGGGGAATACCTGGCAAACGCTCAAATAATTTATCGGGAATACCCGGGGTTTTGTAAGGCCAAAGCATAACATTTAGTATTTAGCATTGAACATCGATCAATTCATTATTAGTTCTATTTAATAGTTTGGATGGTTTGCCCAGTCGGATCGTTACACCCCGTAATAGTTCCTCCTGCTATCAGAATCTGCTGCAAGTATTCTATGGCTTCAGTAGTAATAATTTCTCCTGGCATTAATAAGGGAATTCCTGGGGGATAAGGACAGACTAATTCAGCGCACAGGCGACCGCTTGCTTCGGTGATGGAGATTGTTTCTGTAGGGGCAAAGTAAGCTTGTCTTGGGGACTTGGGGACTTGGAGACTTGGGGACTTGGGGACTTGGAGACTTGGGGACTTGGGGACTTGGAGACTTGGGGACTTGAATAGAGTTTTGCAAGCATCGACTAACTGTTGGATGTCTTTTGGAGTGTTGCCAAAGGAAATAATAAAGGAGAGGTGATTTAGTAAAGGTAATTCGCAGGTTACATTTAATTGTTTGTGGAGGATTTCGTCGGCTTCAAAGCCAGTCATTCCTAGTTGGGATACGTTGATAGTTAGTCGGGTGAGATCGAACAGGCGATCGCAACCTAATTTGGTCTTGGGATTAAGAATATTTAAGTGGGGTATGGCTGCGAGTTTTTGCTTGGCTTCTGTGGCTAGGACGATCGCTTTATCTATTAATTCTTTACCCTTAGTTGCCATTTGGTATCTAGCTACATCTAAGGATGCTAAGAGTAGATAACTAGGACTAGTTGACTGAACTAGCCCCAAGGCTTGGTTAATTCTCTGGCTAGATACTCGATCGCCTTGCAGGTGCAGCATTGATGCTTGAGTCATTGCACTGAGAGTTTTGTGGGTAGACTGTACGGTAAGATCTGCTCCCACACTCATGGCTGACGGTGGTAGATTGTCATGAAAAGCGAAGTGTGCGCCGTGGGCTTCGTCTACTAATAAAGGAATATTGTATTGATGAGTAATCTTGGCGATCGCCTTTAAATCGCTACAAATTCCCTGATAGGTTGGGTGCAACATCATCACCGCTTTGGTATCGGGATGTTCTTCTAGAGCCTGTTGTACTGACTGTGGTGTAACGTTATAAGCCAGTCCTTCATTGGGATCGTATTCTGGCTGAACAAATATTGGTATTGCCCCCGAAAGAACTAATCCTGCGATCGCCGATTGATGTATATTCCTCGGCAAAATTATTTTATCTCCCATTCCACAGGTAGCTAAAATTGCTGCCATAATGCCACAAGTCGAACCATTCACTAAAAACCAGGTTCGATCCGCACCAAAAGTTGGGGATGCTAATTCTTGCGCTTTCTTAATGACTCCTTCGGGGGCAAATAGGTTATCTAACTCTGGTAATTCTGGCAGATCGGCACTCAAAACATCTTGCCCAATTAAATCGCTAAGATGGCGATCGCATCCCTTGCCTTGTTTGTGTCCTGGTGCATAAAAAGCAGCATGAGGTTTTTGAGCAGATTTTTTAAGAGCGTTTAGTAAAGGTATTTCGTCCACTATTTTTTCCAGGGTAATTTTGTCCCCATTTCGGTGGCAGCCGAAAAAATTAAATAGAGAATCAAAAAGCCAACTCCTGCTCCCAAGGGAATTAAATCGTTGTCCATAATGTTGTTATTTATTTAAGACGCTTAATGTGAATTAGCTTCGTTGAAAGCTTATTAGCTCGTAGCTTTTAGCTGTTAGCTGTTAGCTGTTAGCTTTTAGCTTTTAAATTGTTCAAAGGTTAAGTTTTGCCGTAGAGCTAAAGACAAAGATACTGCTCGATGTCTTGGATTTTTTGTTGTAACTCCAGAGATGAATTGTCAACAATATATAATTGCTGGAGAGCATCAGACCATAGTTGTCGATTGACAAAATAATCTGCTTTAGCGATCGCTATTTCTTCGGCTGTAGTGTTAGTCGCCTGCAAGTCTTGTTCTATCTTCAACAAGTCTTGGGCGATCGCTTTTCGTTGCGACTCTTCCATCAAAATAAATGTAGGACGATAAATTTTGTCATCAGAGATCATTTCCCAGTCATAAGTAAAGCCTGGCTGTAGTTTTTCTCCTGCGTAGGCAATAGTTTGAGTATTAGACTCAATGGTAGAACTCCACAATAATTGTTTGTCTTGTTGGTAATCGAAGTTGACATCAGAAATATATAAATTAATTTTAGATTGGGGAATTTTTCCCTGCCAAATGAATAGAGGGCGATCGTTCCATATTACCTTTTTGCCCAAATTACCAGGAGAAATAGTACAAACATCTCCACTTCTGGTGATTAAGCGATTTTCAGGCACTTTAAAAAGTCTGACTATAGCTTCTAATATTGAGGTTGATTTAGGTGTATTAGTATCAGAACCAGACGCGGTACTATTTTGGGCATTGACTGGATTGGGAGTCATCCCTAAAGAGGTTATTAATAGAGATAAAAAAAGTTTTTTGTTTAAACTATGAAATTTATTCATGATTTTTGAGATTTTGGTAATAAAATTGTGCCAATAGCCACTGATGGCAGTAGCCAAGGTAATAAAATTGCTTGGGAGATGTATAGCTGCAATCCAACCAAACCATAGATTGTAATACTAAATATTACCACGAACAACCATTTAAAAGAAAAGGTTTTTTGGTGGGAATTAAGTCTAATAGTTTGAGTAATTAATAAAGCGACGATCGCCAGCCACAGGTCGGGAATAGGAATAACCAAACGACGATTAATTAAATTGTGAGTCATATAGGCTAATAACTCTGAGCCAGTAAACTGACTTTCGGTCATGATAGGATTGCGACGCAGATACCAATAGTTAACCGCAGCAGGAGTAGCAAAATTGTCCGAACCCGCACTAAGTCCAGCAGTCGCATAACCACCCGCACCGATGATCGTGACGCGATCGCGAAATAACGCTGATGATCTCGGTTGGGTTGAGTCTAATAGTTGCCAAGCAGGGAGGAGATCGTAAGCGACATCTGGGGGAATCGAAAAATCTTGGATAGGACGCAGCCATTGTTGAGCGAAATATTGCGAGAGAGAGGTTAACCAGGGTAGTTTGGTGTTTTTAATAAATGCAAAATCAGAATTATTCTGTTCTAAGTGACGATAAACTTGCTGACGTAAATTGGTTTGGCTATTAAGATCGGGTTGTAATGTTTCTGTAGAGGTTAGCTGTCTTTCAAGAGTTTTGATGGTGGCTAATAGGTAGGTAAAGGGACAGGTACGAGCGCAATTTTCTTGAGGTAAACTCATGTAGTTGGGCAAACCATCGGTATATCCTTGAACAGTCCAGTTATCATTGCCAATATTGGTTTCGGGGGCAACACCGATCTCGCGATCGTCGATTTGTTTGTATGCCCCAAAGACATACCAAGTGTGATCGCTTTCTACACCCTGACGAATTGACCTGGCTAAGATGGGATCGTTTTTTGGTTGGGGGCGATCGAATAGGTAGTCGATACCGACGATTTTGGCGTTGGCAGTTTCTAGGCGATCGATCAGACTTGCTAAGTAACTGCGATCCATGGGGACAGGTTGCTTAATATTTGCTTTAGTTAAAGAAACTTCGTCAATGTGAATTAAGTTAATTGGCGCGGTAGTAGTCGGGATCTGGTTGGTAGCATCGCGATAGATTGACTGGACTAATACTCGCTTGTCCAAAAGATAATTTTGTACGGGGGGTAAAACGCTAAGTATGCAGAGGGAAGTTACAGCGATCGCTTCTCTACGGTTGGGCAGCCATTTTTTGATTTTGCTCCGCCATCCCCAGGGTTCAATCTTGAACGGGTGGGCATCAGGATGACAAAACAGAGAAGGAATTAAGTAAGCAGCAGGATATATTGCCTTTTGTTCTTTTAAATATTTCTCGGTAGTAATTAAAGCCTGTTGAACATTTTGATAGCCAGCCAAAGCTTGCAAAAATTGCCTGAAAAATACTTGCGCTACCTGATTATGTATCGGTTCGCGCATTACTCCCACCTGACTTAATCCCAAATCGATCAAGGAATTAGCGATACTTAAGCCACTACAAGAATTAAATAAAGCAAACTGCAAACCATTTGCTTGGGCTGTTTTTAACTGAGGGGCAATTTCATCGATAGAAAGAGCAACATTAGGTGCGATCGCTAGTTCTCCTCCAGTAATGGCAGTTTCATTACTGTGTCCAGCAAAAAACAAAATTGACCAACCTTTTTGATCGGTTAGTGCCTCTTGGATCTGCTGTTTGATTTGACTAGGAGTCTGTTGAGGTTGCCAAGTAACTAATGTGATATCTGCTATCTTTTGTAGCGACTGAATAGAATCGCGATCGCACTTCAAGTCTAGACCCGTATCGTCACCTAAAATCCCTAAAATACGAGGTTTACGATGGCGGTTTACTTGTTTTTTATTGGGACTAGTAATATTAACTGGACTACGGGCGATCGCAATATTGCAGCCAAGTTCAGTACCCAAATCCCAAGCTTCCCAGGGTAATCTTTGTAATTCACTGCTACAGGTAAGAAATAAAGTATTAAGTCCTAGATCTGTCTTGTTGGAGACTATTTGAGCTCTAATTTTAGACAGTTCTTCTCGTCTCAACCAACTGCGAAATTCATTAAGCAATTCCGCTGAAGATTGTACCAATTGACGCTGACGATCTTGGGGAATATTGAGTGTACCTTGCTCATTTTTGGGTTTTCGCACCCTTGCCCGAAACGAAGTGCGGTCAAAATTTTGGTAGAAGTTTAAATAATCTCTACGCCAAGTTTGATAACGTCTAGATAACGTCTCAGGATAAGGCATTTTTGTCAAAATTTGCCGTCCCTCTCCCCAAATAAGTTTAAAGGAACAAGAATGTTCGATCTGTTGTACTTCAAGTTGAAATTTCATTGATCATTAAACATTTATCGTTAAATATTGATTATTCAAAAACAAACTTAGGGAAGGTAATGCGATCGCCATCAGCTAAAATAATCTTGACCGTAAATTGTTCGTTTAATTCTCCAATTACCTGAGTGTAAAGATAAGAATCGCTAGTATCTTGGGGAACAACCTTTTCATCTAACACCGTATCTCCTTCGCAGACTTGCAGCCTTAATCCTTGGGGCAAATAACTATCAATCTGCGCTCCTAAAACTAACAATAAACTCCATTCAGGAATATCTTCGGTTTCTGATATTTCCCAAGTAACAGCAAACAAACGTAGGGCATAAGTTGCCAAATTAAAATCTTGACAAGCACCGCGAGCAGAAGCGGGAATATCTTCTTCGCTATTGCGTAGTTGCGTAATAATAGAAGTAAATTCTTCAGCGGGAGATTCTCGATTAACAACTTCCAAATCTCTAAATCCGCTGGTAGCTATAGTGGGAGTAGGCAAAAGTGTCCAGGCAAGATTTTGAGCTACGCGATCTAGTTCGTCAGAGAGCCAAGCTTTTACATTAATTGCGGTTTGGGCAATATTGCTAACGCTTGCGTTCAAGCTATTTCTAAGACTTTGTAAAGCATTAGCGGTACTAGTATTAGTAGTTTTTAGCTCGTACAGCCAAGTTAATAAATTAGGATTGCGAAAAATCTTGGCGGCTTGCTCCCAAGTTAATACTTCGTGTAAGGATTCGGCAGACTTTAGCTGGGATAGGGAAGATTCTAAACTACTTTGAATATCTGTATCTACAGAACTAAGACTGGGTAAATTAATCGCAGTAGGCTCTAGGCAACGTAGATACAGTAAGAGATCGTCAGTTTTGCTATTAAACCAAGCTGAGGGCAATTCATAAGTCCAATCTGCATCCGCAGTCAGATTAGCATTTTCTTGATGTTGGATTAATTTGTTGTAAGTAATAAAGCGATCGATCTTAACTTCTTCTTGTTCTTCGACTACGTCAAGCAGAACGTAAAAATGAGCAGCGTATTCTGGTAAATCTAGCACCGCCCGATCTATAGTAATTACCTCGTCAACCAGTACCCCATTAGTTAGCAGACAAACTTTAAACTCTCCCACCTCTAAATTAAATACGCCATCAATAAAACTGGCATAGTGAGGCTGTTTGACCGAACAATGAGCAGAGTTAATTAATAAAGAACTATCTCTTCGGGTGAGCCAAGTTTCAAAACCAAATAAAGCCAAAGCATTAAGATAAGTCTGCCACTGACGACTACTATCTGCTAAATTTCTGCTTAATTCTATAGCCCGATCTACTTGGACAGAGGTTAAAGAAATCCCTGGAGGAGAAAAAGAGTCAAAGTCTAACAAAAGATTGTTGGCTTGGCTGTTGAAGTTCGTCATAATATAGCTGCTCGATAAAAGTTAAGTTATTTGCTGGGATGGACTCGGAAGTTATTTTTTCTTATATATATTTATTTCTTAGAATTTTGGAGGTATGCAAAACAATTGCTCTCCATACACAACTAAAAACTATTTAACGTATCGACATATTCACAAATCCGTTTAGCTAAGAGACTTTCATTACTTTGGGCAACACTGGCTTGTTTTTCGGCGGTATCTAACATTTCATCGATTTGTTCTCCCAAAGCTAAGGCGATCGCCTGTTCTCTTTGTTTTAAAACTGTAGTATCAGCTATTTTACTTTGATTAAGAGTCCAGTTAGTCATAGACTGTAGTATTTTTTGGCGTATATCTGCCCGTAATTCTTTTAGATTGAGCAACCGCGACACCTGAAATTGAGCTTTCAAACCTACTACTTTAGCTATTTGTGCCATTACTTCCCCATCGCAATGAAAGAGCTTCATTGCAGTAATATACTGGGGTGCTTTAGCTGCTTTTTTGCCTTGGAATTTACTTAGGCGAGTTGTAATTACTTGTTGGATCGATACGCTCAAACTTGCTTGAAACTGCTGTTGATAAGACTTGAGAAAATCATCGCGGTGATCATCATCATTTTGTTCTTCAGTAATTACAGATGCTTGCATTCCTTCTGTATTGATTTCGGCATTATCAAAAGACTGCTGATTTTTTAGTTTGCCTCCCCGTGCATAGATGCGGTATTCCCGCAGTAGATTTGCTAGTTGTTCTAACTGAGTCAAAACTTGTTCTGGAGATAAAGCTAAATCGCTGACTTGCTCAATTGCCTGGGCAATTCTGGCTAATTGTTCGGCGCTAGGAGATTGACATTTCCCCCCTTTTCCTTGACGACTTTCGAGGCGATCGCGACGATAGATATTATGATAACTAGATAGCAAGGTAGTATCGCGATCGATTTCTACTGGTGTGAGGTTATGAAACTGAGATAAAATTCGCTTTAACTGTTTTACATTAGTGTCGTTGAGAATTGCCCAGTTACTAATTAGATAAACCCCCTGTTCCAATAAAAAACGCTGTAGCTCTCGATTTTGCTTGACAAACCTGGTTGTCCAGGTGGATAAATTAGCTTTACGCGGATCGAAGGTTTCGACAATTTCTACGGCTAATGGTTTGTACTGGCTGTTAGATTTTTTAGCTGCAACAGTGTCGCGAAAGTTATCTAAAGTGTCATTAAGAGTATAAATAAACAGATCTCGACGGCTAAAACCATGATCTCTACCAAACTGCATCTCTAACTGAATACAAGCTTGTTTAATTTGATGGGAAACAAAACAACGTAGCGATCGATCCGCCTCAATCATATTACCGTTACTAGTTTTTATGGCAACTAGATCTCGCTGTACTGAGGTGTCGGATCTGTTCTCATCACTTTGATTAATAATATGCTGTTGAACAAAACTTTTCGTAGATACTATTTCTGTTACCTTGGCACTCCCCGAACTGTCTAGGCGAACTAGACTCCAATATTTAGACCCAGTTTTCATCAATACAATTTAGAAATAAACAATTACCATGATTAATTTTGCAGTTTAAAACAAAACTGCATCGCTCCTCTGTATTTTAATTATTAGTTGTGAGTATTTTGAAAATACCGTTCAAAAGAGAGAAAAGCAAAACCCTTATTTTGATATTATAAAAATATGAACATTTATTAAAAAATTAATAGATAAATATATATATGAACTTTAAAACTATTATTACTGCGGTTTTCTGCGCCTTGCTATTTTTGGTTGCACCTAATGCTATGGCAGATATAGTCTCTCATGCTCCTGAAACTGCACGGGCATATATTATCGAACCAGCCGATGGTGCTACCTTACCCGCAACCTTTAGGGTTAAATTTGGTTTGTCCGAGATGGATCTTGCTCCTGCGGGAACAGATCAACCAAATACAGGACACCATCATCTATTAATCGATCGCCCTGAATACGATATCACCTCATCTCTACCTTCTACTAAGCAAATCCGTCACTTTGGTAAAGCTCAAACCGAAACAGAGCTTACTTTACCACCAGGAGAACATACTTTACAGTTGATTTTGGGTAACTACGCTCATGTTCCTCATGATAATCCTGTAACCTCCGAGCAAATTACAGTAACGGTAAAATAGCTATAAACTAAGTCTAGTTTGTGAACAAACCCGACCTTGAATCAAAGATTACAAGGCGGGCATTTCTTTCATCGCTGAAATGATATTACTCTCCTGCTGGACGGAATCCAGTTTGCGCCACTTGTCTACAACCATGTTGCCCGACAGCCCGACTTGAGAGTCTATTTCTTGCTTCTCGGAATTCCCCCGATAAGTTTCTTGACCTCGATTACAAATTTCTTGAGCGCCAACTACGTCTCGATCTTCGATGTGTCCACACTCCAAACAGTTGTGCATTCTGACACTCAGATCTTTTCTGACCTCACAACGGCAGTTGCTACAGGTTTGACTTGTCCCTTTGTGGTCAACTCTACCTGTGAATTTTCCACGTTTGAGTGCTACGTATTCAATGACAGTACGAAGCTGTCCAAACGCAGCATCAACAGTGTGCTTACCTAAAAACCCTTTTGCCATTATCCGAAAATCACAATCTTCTAAGTAAATTGTGTCAGCAAGATCGCAAAGTTTGTGAGCCAGCTTGAACTGGTAATCGAGTCTTTTTGCAGCAATGTAGTTATGCTGTCTTTCTACTTTTAATCTGGCTTTCTCATAATTCATGCCACCTCTTTTCTTCCGAGACAGTCGCCGTTGTAGCACTTTCAGCCGACTGTAGGCTGTCTTGAAAAACTTTGGTCGCTTTACTTGAAAGCCATCAGATGTACTAACGTAGGAAATCAAACCAACGTCAATCCCAATCTCATGTCCATGCGGTTTGACTTCAGGAAACTCAAAATCTGATTGAATGGCGATAGTAGCAAACCACCGATTAGCTTTTTTAATTACCCTTACTTGCTTGACTACAAAGCCGACCGGAATTGGACGGTGAAGATTAACCTCCACCTTTCCAAGTTTAGGCAGTTGCACAGTCGAGTCCGTCAAAGGATTAGTT